>Ga0210040_10000066_pt1 | contig 235859 bp, 188 predicted proteins | sample CryGeyCG12114_NA_FD_185462 | JGI IMG/M metagenome (GOLD analysis project Ga0210040, IMG submission 185462) | Groundwater microbial communities from aquifer - Crystal Geyser CG19_WC_8/21/14_NA (SPAdes) (version 2) | ecosystem: Environmental > Aquatic > Deep subsurface > Groundwater | place...
CTAACCCTAACCCTAACCCTAACCCTAACCCTAACCCTAACCCTAACCCTAACCCTAACCCTAACCCTAACCCTAACCCTAACCCTAACCCTAACCCTAACCCTAAGAGGTATTATTAAGGAGATTATAATAGATAGCTATAGGCGTATACCTCTAGCCCTTATATCGAAAATCTAGAGACGGATAGCGAAGCTAAGCGAGGGGATATCGAGCGCCTTCTAAGCTCGTATCGTTAGGGCGAAAGGTTAATAAGAGGCGATAGTAGAAAGTCGAGTAAGAGGATATTAAGTCTTAACTAAATATTAAGTAAACTAGATAAGAACGTTTTAGGTACCGATAAGGCAAGGAGAAAAAGTAAAAGAATAGTTTTAAAATTTTATAGAATTAGTTTAAACGGTATAATATATTTAGGCGGCTATAGTACTATACGCGCTAAGAATACTATACCTAAAAATTATAATAGTAATCTACTAGCTTTCTTATCTCTTATAGGTATATGCTTCGATATCTCGTCCTATAGGCGCGAAGACGGTTAAGCGACTATCTTCTCTTATAACTATATACTCCGGTATCTCGTCCTATAGGCGCGGAGACGGTTAAGCGACTACCTTCTCTTATAACTATATGCTCCGGTATCTTATTCTTTAGGCGTAGGCGTGCTATATGCTTCGGTATCTCGTTCTTTAGGCGTAAGCGTAGTAATAAGTTTTCTAGCCTCTAAGCGCTAGGCGTAGCTAAAGGGATAACGTAAGTAATTTTATTACCTCTTATATTACTTCTTATTAATAAGCCTCTTATAGGGATCGATAGTTACCTCGCGATATTAGATAATAATTTGCTTCGCTTATCTAATAAACTACGGTATTATACTAGAGAAAGAATATTATCGATAGAAACTAGGATAGTTATAAGAGTATTATTATTTAAATAAAGATAATAGATATATAATATACGGGCGCTCTAGATATTATAGACTGCGCTAAGTTAAAATAATAGATTATAGAAGGTGCGGCGAGCGTAATAATGCGTATACGTATATAATATAAGCGTAAGTTTTAATAGAAGGATAAGGATAATTCGATAGGGATACCGAAGGTATCGGAGCGTAGTAGATTCTATAGAAAGCGAGCGTAATAAGCGAAAGTAGGTAGGTAAAGCGAGCGTAATAAGTAAAGGTAGATAGATAAAGCGAGCGTAATAATTCTAATCGAGTATAGTATAAGATAATTATTACGCTCTTAGCGAAGATAAGGTTTTATATATTAAGATAGCCTAAAACGGGTAAAGGACCTAACTTTTAAATATATATATATATCTATTAAGAGGACGTAGAAAGAAGCGGACTTCGAATCTAGGCTATTTATATATATATTATTACGCCTATAAGAAAAAAGAAAGATAAAAGGTCGAGACTTAAGCTAAACCGAACCCGTTTTTCTACTCTAGAGTAGATAAAGCGAGCGTAATAAGTAAAGGTAGGTAGATAAAGTAAGCGTAATAATTCTAATCGGGTATAGTATAAAATAATTATTACGCTCTTAGCGAAGGTAAGGTTTTATATATTAAGATAGCCTAAAACGAGTAAAGGACCTAACTTTTAAATATATATATATATCTATTAAGAGGACGTAGAAAGAAGCGAACTTCGAATCTAAGCTATTTATATATATATTATTACGCCTATAAGAAAAAAGAAAGATAAAAGGTCGAGACTTAAGCTAAACCGAACTCGTTTTTCTACCCTAGAATATATTATACTATATATTAATCGTAGATATCGTTAGATTATTAAAAACTAGTCTAAATTAGCGATTTCTTTTACTTAGAATACGCCCTCGTTTTTACTTAGAATTCGCCTCGAATTCGCCTCGAATTCTAACGAATAGTATAGTAGGTGTCCTCTAGGTTAGAGACACTGCGAGCAAACTAATGCGAGATAATATCAGTGCTAATGGTTCCTAGTGTCCTTAAAGAAGTGAGTATGCTATAAAGTCGTAGCTAATAGGATCAAATCTAAGCAAGATTTCAGGCGCTAACGCGCCTTACGAGCCCTAGGACGCGTCTAGGATCGAAGCTGCGAATCTCTTTACCATCGATACCTGATCCTGTCCACTACGAGTTTATATTACACGCACACTATGAAGACGATCTCACCTTCAAAGCATAATGACAGTACCTAGTGAGTATCGCCGTATCGCAGCTATGCTAACAGGATCACAGAAGCGGCCAACGCTATTAGCTATATAGCAGCAAACCTGGCGGACACAGCCCAACGGCACGCAAGTGTTTGCTTTACAGACGCACGACTCCGACTTGCCGAGAGTGAGATCAGAGGCAAGTTTCAGGAGATTGAACGCATCGCTGAAGAGGCCGACATGGCGAGACAGCGACCTGATATCGAGCATGAAGCAGTCCGCAAGAAGGAAGAGGGGATTCAAGCTCAACTGAACAACTTGTCACCAGCATCTCGAACGCCTTCGAACCAGCTAGAAAATAATCTGGAACAGCTGAGATCAGAATTGGCAAACAAGAAGAGAGCCAGGCAAGAGGCAGAACAGAAGCTGAGCGAAAAGAGCATGGAAACTATGCACATCTCTAACGCAGATCAGCTAGCTCGATCTAACGATCTACTCGCAAGCCGACGACGACCAGCAACCTCTCTTTCCCCCGGTCAGATGCGTGCTGCCAAGAGAACCTGTCGTATGCGGCCACCACGGTCTAGAGTGCTTGTGCTAGGCTTTCAGATCCCTCTGCCGAGCATGGAAAGTGTGTTAGAAGAAGCTTGTTGACGAGTACAAAATATACCGACTCGTGAACTACTCGCCACAAATCTCGATAAAGTTGGGAGTAGAAGTCGTCCGACCGACCATAGACAGCATACAATTCCTAGCGAACGACAATGCTGAGCGTCAAGAGCGTGTTCGGGGCGAGCTTGTGAAGGACTTGGGTGGTCTGCTTGCATCCGCTCAAGCTACACAAATGAGGCTCGCTGCCACTGGAGAGGAGAACGAATGCCTTGTCTTGCAGCTCCGAAAAGGAGGATATCAGTGCAGAGTTGCTTTCACTCATCCAAGATCGTGCACTCTGAAAGCTAATCACGGTTATCTCTACCTCAAACACATCGTCCCAAGACAGACTGATGGGAAGGCAACAATGCATACAATGCATGATGACATAACTGCCTGCCCACAGTGGCGTTGGTGTTCTCACTGGGCGGCACAAGCACGAAGCCTCATCCTACGTGGAATGAAGAGCAAGTGAGCGAGCTGTCCCTCCGCAAGGAGGAGATGCCGCAAGTCAGCAATTGAGACTCCACTCAGCCCTCATGGGTTCCATGCTTTATGCATATTTCTCGGGAGGATTCCAACGTCAAATTAACAGATCAGATGACGGAGTTTTACTCAAGCTATCTTCAGATCTCTAGCCAACCCAGTGAGATGAGTTCCATAGGGAACGTAGGTGTGCATGAGCCCTGTGTGAGATGTTCGACAAGTCGATTTCTTGATGAAATGCGCTACTAAGCTTTGGCTCAAGGTGATCATGGCGAGTGGAAAAGTGAGATACTCCTTGGGAACCATCGTGGCCGAACAGCTAGTGTGTTCTGGGTCGCGCGAGCGTTCGTCGGCTGTGGGAGGTGCTGCCGATGCCGTTTCGAGAATTGCACGCTCGACCCATCACGAAAAAAGTGGCGCAGGTCCTGATGGCAAGAGAGATACTATACAGGATATGGAACATGACTCGCAAACACCGACGAGCTGTGATAGATCATCGAGCTGCTATGATATTATAATGACATGTCGTCGTCGAATGTGGAACCTGACCCCTACTTCTTTCCTCCTTCTGTGGGGTGGATGCTCTCTGGCAATGCCCTCTCTACTGCCTCTGGAGCCACCTCTTGAATGCTTTCGGGCACCATACTCTCCCCAGTAGCGTGACTCTGCGACCCCGATTTGCCGGTATCGTGCACCTTGTTTGGGACCGCATCCTCGACGCCCTTGGGCAGGTTTTCTTGCGCAGTTTCTGGGACTGGGTAGAATTAGCGGCGTCAAGGTAATCATCGCGAGGTCGCTAGTCACATACCGTATGAAGCGTTTTGAGGATCCTTTGCATGAGACTTGTTGGTGCCCGACATAGGATCGTCTGCTCTGACTATGAATGCATTGCTGAATGGTCGAACGCTAGCAGTTGGGAGACGAGCTGTTCTCGCGAATGAGCTTCGGACGATGCGTGCTGGAAACATGATGATAGTATACGTTGATGATTGCTTGGACAAATGTGTTGTACGCTGTTATCAGTGTGAACAGGCAAGTAACTACGCAGTGAGCCAAACCTCTGGGTCAAATATCACATCGCAGGTCAGAGCTGCCTCCGCATCTTGGTAGTTGTAAGCCGTCATCGATATTCGGGATGGATCACAAGCGTGAATGCACAGTGGTCAGGGTACCCGGGCCATGCACGTTGAATTCGCAACGAGCAGGATCCATGGCCTTCGTTCTTAGGTGCAAGAGAGGATTGGACACGAGCCATGCGTGCCTGGCAGGATAGCTTCGTCCATTGGGTCAGAGTGCTAGAGGCGTTGACGCCGCACCAATGACATCACTATGTCGTCCTTTTGGACATATTGATTGTCATCGTTTCAATTGTCCTTCGTAGCATAGAAGCAGCTCTGCGCGGCGGCGAGGACGGAGTACTTCGTTTAGTTCTCGGAAGGCTAAGCAGCAAGATGTACTTGAAGAGCACAACACCTGGTATGGATCGCGAGTTGTCTCTCGATAAAGATGCAAGGACCTGGAGCTATGGGGTATAGTTCATGCTTATCTCGCCGCAACCTGCCTTGAAACTGTCAAGGCAGGTGCAAGCGAATCGTCTACTGTTCCCTACCTGGGTTCCTCCTTCGACCATCGTAGCGCAGGTTACGCCCTATTGTCTTCGTACAGTATGCTTTCCAGCACCTCTGGTCTGCCTGTGTCGTGTCTCGAATCAGATGTAGCTCACGGGCGCTGCATGTCGACGATCTCTCTTGCCTCACAACCAGATGGGTGTAGAGAGAGCTACCCATCCTCACACGTTACGAACAAGTTGCCACGAACGCGCTAAGCATGCGAACGAGATTCAAGAATCAGGACATGAGGCTGTTGCCGTGTGCGGTCGGTGGCGAATGGCTGGAACAGACCGCTAACTCATGGGTCGAACACGTTTGCAGCCTCTAGGGGTTAAGTCGAGCTCTAGAGAGGCGCGAAGGATAGAATAATGATGTGGACAAGACGATCGATCAAGACTCTTTCCATAAGCATGCTAGCCGTCGAACAAGTTCTCACGACGAGGGGCAATGTGAAATCTGCACACGAATTCCTCTACCACGAGCGCCGTCCATGTGACCTGTAGCCGTCTTTCAAGCCAATGAACCGTGCTTGGAGTAACGTCAAGTGAGCAGCGAAAGCAGAACAGCCACTCACCTTTTAGAGCACCTGCATCGCCCGAGTGATCCCAGCGTAAATCTCACCAGTCATTGGATCAGCCTGCATAGTAACCACAGTCACTCCGATACTCAGAGTAGATACACAGTCGCCTGTGTAACTGCTTCCGACGCCTGAGGGCCATATTCCTGCGTCCACATTCAAATCGGCGGTCCAGGTTGTAATCACAAACCGAAAAAGCCAGCCCACAAACTGTGGTGCTTTATTGCGAAACCCTAATTGGGGCTTGTGGTAACATCGCTGCACAGTCAATATGCCGACAAGCTGGATTGACAGACGATGATAAGTTAACCTCTGAAGGTGTACATCACAACCAGCTATGCATCCACACCACGTGCCACATACTCTCCTTCCACAGCACTCACAGCATCGCGGTCACGGGCGGCTGGCTGGTGTTTGCTTCCGCGGCTTGAAGGCATTCGGCAATTGCGTTCGCCACGTACACGACGTTCGATGTGTTAAGACCAGCCAAGGAGATTCGAGAGTTATCTGCCATGTAGATGTGGTATTGTTCTAATCCATTCCGTCAGCATGTCTTGTTAACCATTCCCCATCTCACACATACCTCGAAGCTTGATAACGATATCGTATGGCAGACCGAGAAAGCTGAACATTCCAGACTGGTTGACTACATGGTTCCATTTGCCTGGAGCACCTACTGAAGTCAGCGCCTTAGTCGAGGGTCATGCAGCGAGGATGAACGAACCTTTCTCTACCAACGATGAGTACAAAGCTTCCCGCATCTGCCTGATGCGCGAGCACATGGTGACCAGATCAGCATACCACATTTCGGTGAGCTGGTCGTCATTCAAGATGAGGCTCGCAACTTTCGCGCCGAATGCAGGTGGGTTGGACACTTCAGATCGCTGCAGCCTTTCCATAACTGACTCACAGTTTTCAGCAATCTCTGCGGTTTTCGTTACGAGGAATGTGCAACCGACACGTTCGCCTGTATTTGCATTAGCCTCCAAGAGCACGTCAAGCGACAGGGATCATACCATAAAGTCCCATGTTCTTCGCAAAAGACACGGCGACTGCGGCTTCCATCCCAAGATCATTCACGAACAACCTGATCGCATACGCGTCTTCATCGACACTACCTGAGTTGAAACCAAGATACGCCGCATCAAAGAGCGGGAATAGCTTTCTCTCCTTCATGATGCGTCCAATCTCAGCCCACTGCTCTTTGGTTGGGTCACAGCCTGTCGGATTGTGCGCACAAGCATGTAATATGACGATCGAGTGCGGTTCAGCAGCCAGGAGCATGGACCGGTATGCATCCATGTTGATACACTTCTTGTTGAAGTCGAAGTAAGGAAAGGAGCGACATTGATAGCCCAGGGTGGAGAAGACAAGATGATGGTTTGACCACGTCGGCTCCGGAATCCAGACCTCTCGCTTGAGTGAGCTGCCCGCCTTGATCAACGCGCCAGCAAGATGAAGACCACCGGTCCCGGACAAACTTTGGCAGCTTGCAACCTGCCGGTATTAGCGACGGATTATTCTTGCAGCGAGTCTCGACATACTCTCGACGATATTGAAGCATAGCTTTGTGAGCCCAGCACCAACCTGCTTGCGGCTTTACGAAATTCCGGCAACCCAAGAATCGGCAGATACTCATGATCGAGCTTGCGATCATGCACCTTCCTGCGAGCTTGAGCAACTGACGGTAAGACCCATGGCATAGCCTCGTTATCACGGTAAGCGCCTTGACCAAGATTGACCTTGACTGGAGAAACATCTTCCTTGTACTGTGCCGTCAAAGCGAAGATAGCATCCTTGGGGATGCGAGGCGCCGAAGCAAAGACCGAATCGGCAGTCATGTTGGACAATTCACGATCGGCCAGAATACCCAGGTGCTTAGTCAATAGTTGCAAGTTCAAACAGTACAACAAATGCTGATGGGCTCAGATACCAGCCAAAACAGATGCTGATGATTCCCGTTTCCGCAGAAGATATCAAGAGGCGCAAGGTGTACGGTACGACGAAAGCTCGCTCACCTACGTGCTTATCGGGCTGTACATGCGTACCACGATCTCTTGCTCACGCATCTGAAGGCTCGACTCGTGAGCCGCTCGGAAGTCTAGGCATCCGAAACCTAGCAAGACACATGCTGTCGCACGGAACAGTCCTGGACGTGGCATGTTCGTTACAGCTAGTAGACTTCACCACTATGGAAGTCGTGCCGCAGATAGGATATACCTGGCCCGCCAACACAGAGCCTTCTTGCCCCACGCCAGAGTGAGCTGATCGAGAACATCCGCTACCCCACTTCCGCACCCCCATTTCCGAAGTACAGCCGCGGTACACTTGCCGATAGAATCACCAGAGCCGACAATTATTCTCTCACCAACGTTGTCCGGACCGCGTCACGCCGGAAACGTTATCTAATGAAGTCTGTTGTACTCGCTTACATGTGGAGCCTCTGAGTTTTGATGCTCGGTGGTCGGTATGTGGCGATTCATGCCACGAAAAGACATACATATGTTTGATGTGATTCCTTCACCTGTACCAAGGCGTGCAAGGTTGTAAACGCAACAGATTTCATTATACCTGATCATCGATCAAGATTGCCTGTCATGTCCGAGGACAAAGCTGCACCCATTCTCATTGTTGGTTCTGGTGCATGGGGTCTATCAACGGCACTGCATCTTACCAATGCAGGATACAACAATATCACCGTCTTTGACCGGGCTACCGAAATTCCATCGATTTATTCGGCAGCCTACGACTTGAATAAGATCGTTCGTGCAGAGTATGAAGATCCCTTCTACACTGATCTAGCTTTGGTGAGTTCTTCCCCGCAGTGAACTACGCCTCCGACTGATTATCGTTTCCAGGAAGCCATCAGAGGCTGGAGGACACCTCTCTTTGGGCCGTACTACCACCAAACTGGCTACGTTGTCGCCACGTCCGGCCGAGCACCACAGAAAGCTGTCAAGCATCTTAATGAGGCTTTGGGCTCGGTCAAAGAGCATCCAGTCTTCAAGCCTTTTATTTCACCCTTGAACAAGCCCCAAGACTTTCTCGACCTCTTTTGGCAATTCCGTGGGCCAGTCACGGGTTTCAGCGGCTACTTCAACAGATATGCCGGCTACGCACATTCGTCAAACGCGATGAAAGGCATACATCACTACCTAGCTGGGCGAGGTGTCAAATTCATTCTCGGTCCTGAGCAAGGCAAGGTCACTGAGCTGCTCTACGCTCAAAAGAATTCGCGCCGCACTTGCACCGGTGTCAAGACAGCTAATGGCACTCAACACCCTGGCCAAAAAGTCATCTGCTGTCTCGGTCCATACCAAGCAGAGCTTCTTCCCAGCATTGCCAGCTTCAACATGGCCAAGTCATGGTCGGTGGCACACGTACAGCTGACAGAACAAGAATGTGATCTGCTTCGAGGCATACCAGTGATCAACGTAAGAGATCTTGGCTTCTTCTTCGAGCCTGATCCAGCTACTAGGCTTCTTAAGCTCTGCCCGCTAGGTGCAGGCTACATCAACACCGACAAGAAAACGGGTATTTCTTTGCCCCCACTAGATGCTTTACCCCCACCACAAGACTACATCCCTGCTGAAGATGAGGACAAGTTGAGAAGACTGCTTCGGGAAACGCTACCATGGCTGGCTGATCGACCGTTCGTTGACCAGAAAATGTGCTGGTTTGCCGACACTGCCGACTCGGAGTACTGCGTTGACTTTGTACCCGATACCGACAACTCTGTGATCGTACTATCAGGTGACTCGGGTCATGGCTTCAAGATGATGCCGGTTGTTGGGAGCTGGGTTCTTGATCTGCTCAACGCCGGTGAGCAAAAATTGCCGAGATGGCAGTGGCGAAAGAGCGATGGCAAGAATGGCAATGATTGGGGTGATGCGGTATCATGGAGAATCGGTACGACGAAGGAGATACGCGAGGTTATCGCGGAGAGAGAACGAATGGTTAAAGCACGACTGTGAGGCGTTTGTCTTAGAAGATAGGTGTCCTTGGATTAGGGTTTCTACATAGCATTGCAATTATCCGATTATGAGAAAGTTGATGTATCCCTGACCTGTGTGAAGCCAAGATTATCTTATTCACTTGACTCTAGTACTATGCGGCGAACTTGTGTCGATACAGAAGAGGTTTACGATGATGCGTACCGACATTATACAGTGTTGTTGGTGGTCATCGAGGGACTTGGCTCAGACATCACCCGGAGGAAGGTTAGTGTCAAATGATCACTTTTATATGCTTGGTTGCCGCACGTTGTATTAATACTCCTGCGGGCTATATCTACTCCCTTTCCGGAATCAGCCAGTATGTGACAGCTCATGACAATGACAAAACAATGAGCTCGAGGTTCGTTTGACTAAAGAAAGCGTCAGTGTTGAAGTTGTTGTCTTCGACAACGCCTTAGTAATTGATGTGTAAGCATACAGCAGCAGCTACTTTGCTTGCCCGGAGAGATGTGGGTCAGCAAAGTAGGGTTGGTCGTAGAGTCAGTAGATGCATCGGCAAGATTCGTCATTTCCCCGCCAGTTATCTCCTCCTTCCCGAAGCCGAACTAACTTCATCACTTGCAACTTTAAGCATCCGGTATCTTAGGATCAGCAAATGATCGACTCTAGTGCTTACACAGGTCACGCGGCATCAACTGACGCCAAAATGGTTCCCGAAAGCGGGGTGCAGATGCCTTCGTAACGTCTCGGTGTCGAAGCCGGTTGCGTCTACAGTCTCATGCTGCTGCAGGTAGTTGCGACCACTACCGTTAGCAGTAGATCCGACGCTCATGCATGCTCCTTATCCACCGTTTTAGGAATTAGGTTCCTGAGTACTCGTTTGCCATACTCTTTTCGTCCAACATCTAGGCCTCACAGATGGTCCAGGTATCCACCACAGAGAGATTGCCAGGATCGTCAAGGACTGATAAGCTACGGCGCGGAGAGGAAGACCTTCGGGATTTCCTAGCCGTCGAGTACAGTGAAGTCTCTCGGATTCATTGACTCAGCATGGCATGCGGACCGCAGGTTCTTCGTTCGATAGACGACGAGGCTCTTCTGAAGTGGTTACGTTGGCCTGTTCCTCCATTCTCCGTTCCGATTAAGCCTACGCAGCACATCCCGCCGTCCAATGTGATGTAGCCATCCCGTCATCCCACGTTGCGGCTCTCAGAGACCAGCGTAGTGCTGTCGAGCCCCTCACTTGCTGGATAAGCAATGTACGTGGGCAGTCACGGTTGATTAGCCTTTGAGTGATGAGGCTGGACCGTATCTGGCCCAACTCCATGACCGCCCAATCTCTATAACATATACCTGCCCTCGCAAGACACTGCTAGCAGGGAGGTACAGCAATTAAGCAACATGGCTAAAGGTCTATCTCTTTCTTTCACAAGACAGCGTCCCTGCGTCCTCCCCGCAAGCTCACACCACTTCTCGTACATAAGATTGCAATCAACAGCAAGCCCTCAGTGGCCCCTGAGACCGACCGCAGCAAGCGATGGGTTGTCTGCATTCAGCACGCCTGCCAGACTCAACGACTCGCTCGCACCCGTGTCTGGTTTGGCACGCTTGCCAACATCAAGCATATTGAGGAGCTTATTCCTGGGTCTTTTCTTCACTTCACCGCTTCTATTCAGACCAGGGCTGGCTGTATTTCAAACAATTGCCAATTCACAATCTCTGTTATTAAATCCAGACAAGAATCCGATACTGAGGGCAGCAATCCGTCCTATTGTATACGACCAATTTTGCGCAGGCAGAAATGCCGCTGAAATACACAAGACCTCACAAGGTATCAAAGACCTTGGCTTCTCAGGAGTTGTTCTTTGCTATGGCAAGGAGGTCGTACTTGACAAAGAATCCAAAGCCGCTGGTGCTGAGGGCAAAGATGCAGCTATGAATGCTGAGATCATTCAATGGCGCGATGGAAATCTAGAGACTCTCGAAATGATGGGTGAAGGCGACTGGCTCGGCATCAAGTAAGTCTGTTGCAAACGCCAACCTGAGCTTCCACTGACACCAAGCAGAATGACAGGTGCAGGAGTAAACGTCACAAATATACTCGCAAGTGGCAGCAAAGTCCCGTCGAGTTTCACCGAAGCAATGAATGCAATCTGCGATCGAGCTGCATCTCGAGGAGCTCGCGTTTATATCGATTCAGAGCAGCAGATTACACAGCATGCAATTGATCAGTGTACCTACGATCTCATGCGTCGCTACAACAGAGGCGAGCAAGCGGTCGTATACAACACAATCCAAGCGTATCTCAAAGCGTCCAGACAAAAAGTTCAACATCAGCTACAACTAGCTTCAGACGAAGGTTGGCGATCAGGCATCAAACTAGTGCGAGGGGCCTATATCGCTTATGACAAGCGAGAGCTGATACACGACACCAAAGCAGACACCGACAAGTCCTACAACGGCATCGTTGAAGACCTTCTGCGAGGTGACAACTTTCCTGTCTTCTCCAAGAACCCCGAGCTAAAACATGATATACTGCTCGCCGGCCACAACACAGAGACTATCCGCAATGCAGCTCGCTTAGCGACTGATCTTGCAGCAACCTCGAAACTGAAAGTCGTGCCGGATTTTGCCCAGCTACAGGGTATGGCCGACGACATTGGTTGCGAGCTGATACAAATTGGAGAGGATGCACAGAAGAACGTGGCAGCCACAAGTGTACCATTCGTCCCCAGAGTTTACAAGTGCCTGACATGGGGCACGATTCAAGAATGTATGCAGTATTTGACGAGAAGATTGATAGAGAACAGGGGTGCTGCAGACAGGATGAGAGAAGGCTCCGCACTCCTCAGGAAGGAATTATGGCGGAGACTGTTCCGACTCAACTAATGCTATGAGCATGATGGTGGCATACTTCAGCATTGGTCTGTTAGGTTCCCAGAGCGACATTTAGCGCCTGGAGGATGTTTCTTGCATATAGCTGGCAATTATGATTCATGAATCGATGACATAACATTTTAAGCTTTCCTCCAGAATCAGCGTGCGATTAGAACGGTCGAGACAGCGCTGCCGGGGTCAAAATAGCCCTCGCGGTGGATGAGCCGATATGACGAATCCGGAAAACAATTCCACGTCGGCACTGCGTTGCTTCTAGCCTGATATGATCGGATCTGATTACAAGCCCCCTGCTCTCTCATCGGGCCAGATCCGATGAGTGAAGTCCGGGGACATTTTACCGTGCATGCTGCGTGAGGCCTCATACGAGGCTCCAACAGTAAACACACTACGATGGATGTAGATGCAAGTGACAACGGGTGGTGAGGCAGTTGTGTGGGATTGAACCACACCGCTAGGCACTTCACATGTCTCAATTGTACATAATGAGCCGTTGCTCGCGCTCCTGAAGTAGTCTCGATTCACATAGTAGGTCCGCCTCAAGACTATCGTCACTATTTGCTTCGCCAACAAGTGTGTCGACCAAGTATCAATCAACATGTCACCACAATCCACCAAGGGGCACTCATACCCTGTCCCCGAACCTGGTGTCTACGTCCCAGCTATAACATTCTTCAATCCTTCGACTGACGCTCTCTGCCAACAAGAACAACGTGCATACTACAAGTACCTCTCAGGTACGGGATTGAAAGGGCTCGTGATCCTTGGCACAAATGCCGAGACCTTTCTTCTTACACGTGAAGAACGACGTGAACTCCTTCAACTCGCACGGTCATCCATCGACCCTTCTGTGCCCATCATAGCTGGTGTCGGCGGCCACTCGACGGCGCAGGTACTGCAGTACATCAACGACGCTCACCAGGCGGGAGCAAACTATGCATTAGTACTCCCATGTGCATACTTTGGCAAGCAGACAACACCGGAGGTAGTGAAGGACTTCTTCTCTCAAGTTGCCGAGGCCTCTCCACTGCCAATCATTGTCTACAACTTCCCAGCCGTCTGCAATGGATTGGACCTTGACTCCGAGATCATTGCCGAGATAGCGCAACACCCGAAGGTGGTGGGTGTAAAGTTGACCTGCGGCTCTGTGGCGAAAATTGCTCGACTGAGTGCCACCTTCTCCGTGAACAGATTCGCCGTGTTTGGCGGTCAATCCGACTTCCTCGTCGGAGGTCTAGCAGCAGGAAGCGCGGGTTGCATTGCAGCATTCGCCAACATCTTCCCACGGCTGATCGTCCGCATCTACGATCTCTGGACAGCAGGCAAGCAAGAAGAGGCCAAGGAGCTGCAGAGCATCGCTGCACTAGCTGAAAGCCCGACGAAAGCTGGCATTGCCAACACGAAGTACGCTGCTGCGGAGTTCTCGGCACCCAAGGCAGGAATCAAGAACGCGGTTGAGTTGCTCAAGCCGAGAAGGCCATACGTCGAGCCGGGAGAGGCCGCGAAAGCCAAGATAAGATCGGCTATGAAGCAGGCGAACGAGCTCGAGCTTAAGATCGAGAATGAGGGCTCTAGTCATCTGTGAGGATGGTCGGGTCGTTCGTGGAGGCCGGTTTGTGAAAATCGCATAGAAAGTTTTTGGTTCATCTAGATAGCAAGTATGGAATTACATTTTTCTCATGATCGTCATGCGCTTTTCACTTCTGACCATGCCGATGCACCAGCATCTCAAAACTTGGTACTACATTCACACACAGGCAGGTATCGGGGAGTTTACTGATGAGTTTGCTGACGGAAGCCCATGCATCGGGAACACAATTTCCCGGATGCTGAAGCCGCCAATGGGAGGAGGTTTGTGAGCGTGCTAACTGGCTGCATAGCACGTCTTACCTGCCGACATCCTGAGAAAGTAGCAGAACATGTTTTTGTGCGACGAAGATAATATCTGTCATTCAATACCAAAGACGCTTTTATGCCTGACTCCAGGTATTATATGCTATCCATAACCCAATCACCTGCTAAGCTCACAAGTTGCTAGGATACAAGACATCCGCCAGTCGGTTGAACTCCTCCTTCAACGTTCTCGGGCTGGTCCACCTCTTCAGGGAGTCTGCGCTACCTGCCTTGTCGTTCGTACCACTGCCTCTTCCACCACCAAAGGTCTGCTGACCAATGACAGCTCCAGTGGTCTTGCAGTTCGTGTAGAAGTTACCCGCAGCATATCTCAACACGTTCTCGGCCTTTCTGATAGCGGCTGGCTCGTTGGCAAATACAGCACCAGTAAGAGCGAAATTGCCTCCTTGCTTGTCAAGTTGCGTCAGAATCGAGTCGTACTCGGCATCCTCGTATACATAAACGACAAGGACTGGACCAAAGAGTTCCTGGTCGAACAGGTTGTGGTCCATAGTGTTGGACACGTATACTACAGGTTCGACATAGTATCCTTTGCTGTCATCGAACGAGCCACCGGCGATACGCTCAAGACGGTTGTCCTCGTTGGCCTTCTTAATGACGCCGGTGATTCGATCGAACGCTGGCTTGTTGATGACTGGACCAAGGAAGTTGGCGAAATCTTCAGGGTCACCCATCTTGATCTCCTTGAGTTCGTTCTTCAACTGGTCTAAGAATTCCGTAGCACGGCTCTTTGGCAGATAGATTCGAGAACATGCGGAGCACTTCTGACCGGAGTACTCGAAAGATGCTCTCATGGTGTGCTTGACGGCATTGCTGATGTCGGCGGAAGAGTGCACCAGGTGGAAGTTCTTGCCCGATGTCTCTGCTACCATACGTGGGAAGTCTCGGTACTTCTTCGATTGGACACCCTCTGCGGCCTTGAACCAGAGTTTGCGGAAGACATCTGAAGAGCCGGTGAAGTTGAAACCAGAGAACTCGGGGTGGTCAAACACGGTATCGGTGATCATCTCGGCATCACCGTTGACCATCTGGATCACATTTGGTGGTAGTCCAGCTTCAAGCAGGATCTTGTAGATGAGGTGGCTGGCGTACATTGCAGATGGAGCTGGCTTCCAGACAACCACGTTGCCCAACAGTGCCGGTCCTGAAACCAAGTTTGCTCCAATAGCGGTGAAGTTGAATGGGGATACAGCGTAGACGAAACCTTCCAATGGTCGCCAGTCAATGCGACCAGCATGTCCGGGAGCATTGAGGGTAGGCTGCTTGTCGTAGATCTCCTGAGCGCCAGCAACGTTGAATCGATAGAAGTCAGCGGTCTCTGCTGCAGCATCGATCTCAGCTTGCCATGCGTTCTTTCCCTGACCCAGCATGGTCGCCGCCATCAGCTCGAATCGGTACTTGCTCGAAACTAGCTCGGCAGCCCGCAGGAAGATGGCGGCTCGGTCAAAGAAGGGCATTTCAACCCATTCTTGCTTGGCCTTCAACGCCGCCTCGATGGCTGCGGATACGTCTTCTTTGGTGGCTGGTGTGTACTTGGCGAGGACGTTGGCATGCTCGGCGGGCATTATCTGCGTTAGCTGCGACTCACTCGATTCACTGGCTATGCTCTGGCCATGGCGTAACGTTGGCACTGAGACTGGCACTTGTGATCGGAGTTCCTTGAGAGCGCTTTCCAGCTTTTTCCGTTCAGGTGATGACTTGGCATAGTGAAGCTTCATTTGTTAGGTAAGTTACGTGCAGCAGCATGATTCAACTCACATTCTGCTCATTGAATGGCGGTGGCAGTCTGTGAGAACCAGCGGTTGCCACAGACCTTGTGAGCAACGTCCTTGGCGCTGTTGTGCATTTTGATGATTTAGTGAGGGAGACGCGAACAGCGCTCCTGGATGCGAGCATGCTGGGTGGTATGAAAGAACGAAGATGGGAGATGCAGAATCGTGAAGTACGTGGTGGCAGGATTCCTGGAAGGGATGCGTGCTCTTCGTTGATTAAGACACCTTCAAAGCAGTTCCTTTTGTGTGCTGCGCATCATGAAATATGGTCCAGCCGTGCTGCCAATAACCTTCCGGAGGTCGGGGTCGTCATCGGAAAATCCTGGCGACCGTGGAGGTGCATGGAGAAAGAGGCATCCGAGCCGCCAATGGCGCTTCCGTGATATGGAAGAACCTGCGGAGCATGCTTGCTGGAAGGACATGCGCGTGCATCGGAGTCTGATCCGTAGCTACGCGCGCTTTGCGCCGGATAACAACACTGCTTTCGGAAAGGTGTCATTGCAGACCGTGACACGGAAACTACGACATCGCTGATTGTAAACTCTTGGCATGACCCAACCTATCACAACCGTCAAATCGGTCTGCGAAGTTCGAGTCCAGGAATCATTGCAAAGTAGTGCTCGAGGAAGGTTGCTAGGACGACACTGACGACGACAACAAACATGGCGCAATCAGAGTCATCCAGTCCAGATTTGGCCAAGTCATCAATCGCGATATTAGGCTGCGGTAAGTCAGTGCGCAATGTGCAGCTGTTGCTCAAGGCTGATGCCTTTTAGGAAGTCTCGGGACCGCCATAGTCCAGGGTCTGCTGAACAACAAAGACACCAAACTTCGTCCTACCAGGATACGTGCCACTGTTACTTCAGAGAAATCAGCAGAGGCTCTACGCAAAGTTTTTGACCAAAGTCCTATCGATGTGCGTGTCTCTCAGGGCGGAAATGTGGCTGCTGCCAAGGAATCCGATGTGATCATCCTGGCCTGTCCGCCGGATGTGGCATCGAAGGTCCTGGGTGAAGCTGGCATGCAAGAAGCACTTCAGAACAAGGTGCTCATCAGCGTTCTTGCGGGCGTAACCCGAGCTGCCCTTGAGGCTGCCATATATGGCGACAAGACAACCTCACAAAACACAGCAGACAGATGTTGGGTAGTTCGAGTACTGCCAAACCTTGCAGCTTCAATGGGTGCTTCGGCGACTGCCATTGAGGTATCAGAACCCATGGTTCCTGCCGACAAACTGAATTTGGTGAAGACAATCTTCGAACAACTGGGCGGTACAGTACAAGTGCCAGCTTCGTTGATGAATGCAAGCACTGTTCTGTGCGGGTCGACCCCGGCGTACATTGCACTTTTCATGGATGGGCTGATCGATGGCGCTGTAGCAGCTGGAGTCCCGCGGACGACAGCAGATGCCATGGCGGCACAGGTGCTGGCAAGTACGGCTGCCTTGCTGAAGGATGGACAACGGGCGTCGGCGTTGAGAGAGTCTGTGTGCGCAATGCCCGGCTGTACCATTCAAGGCAACATCGCCCTGGAAGAAGGCGGAGTCAGAGCCGCATCGGCCAAAGGGATGAAGATTGCCATAGATGCCGCTAGCCGCTTGGGCTAAAGGTCCAATTTCCACGTCTCTTGTTCCAGATCGACTATGTTGCCCATAGTGGTAGCATCCCCACGCTTTCGATTGTATCCACATCGTAATGCGTTTCCTGGAGACTGGATAACCGTATGCAAGCATACGCGGATGCTACGGGAGCACATTGCGCCTCTTGGTGCATCCCGCTCCCAGGCGTGCCGAGTCCCAAAAATTTCGACGGCTGCAATCCCGATAGAACGTGTGGAGCCAACCTGCAGAGTCTGGACATGTCGGTTGCATCGTATGGCGTAAGCCGGAGTTTCGCAATGGCCCAACGTGTCCACGAACGATGTGCTCATATTGACCGCCCCATTATCGGCGATTGTATCCATGATTGCAGATGAGAAATGTGTCTTAGCAAGGACAATGTACAGTCAAGGACATCATCTCAGTCTTGATCATCCACCAGTGCAAGTAGATAATTCCTGACCTGAGAGACGATCCCCACCACATGAAAATGCAAGCTCAAGCGTCCCCTTCATCGTTGCCGGCTGCAGACTCGGGACTGTCAGCATCATTTCGCATGGAAACTTTCCCTGACAATGTGCCAGTAACAATATCAGGCCGGGATGCGATAGCTGGTGCAGCAGGAGGCACGACGGCCGTTCTTCTCGGCCAGCCGTTCGACCTCATCAGAGTCCGGCTCCAAACATCTAACTCGAGTAATGTGTTGAAGGTTACGAGAGACATCTGGGTGCATGAAGGTCCACTCGCTTTCTACAAAGGCGCAGCCCTTCCACTACTCGGTGGAGGGCTCGGTGTAAGTATTCAGTTCGCGGTCTTTCATAGCTGTCGGCAGGCATTTGAAAGGCTCAATTCACAAAAGCATCGTGCTCATGGCACCCGAATGTCCGACGGACAAGCCTACCTAGCTGGAGGAGCAGCAGGTGTTGCAAACAGCATCATTTCCGGCCCAACCGAGCACATCAGGACCAGATTACAGCTACAACCGCACGGTGCCGGGAGGCTGTACACAGGACCACGAGATTGCATCAGACAGGTTGTGCAGCAGGGAGGACTCTCAGGAATGTACAAGGCTTATCCAGTCGCCATTGCGAGAGAGTGGCAGGCGTTTGGTTGTTACTTTGCGACATTCGAGGCCAGCATTCGGACCCTTGGGCAAGTGACGGGCAAGCAACGGAACGAGATGTCGGCACTAGAAATCATCCCCTGTGGCGCTCTGGCGGGGATAGGTTTCTGGATCGGGAGCTTCCCGATCGATGTTATCAAGACGAGGATGCAAAACGATGGCTTCGGAGCGAATGCCAAATACCGTAATGTACGGGCTGCTATCGCCGATGTCTGGCAGAAAGGCGGATTTCTCGGCTTCTGGCGTGGTCTGTCCCCTACGATGGTGAGGACATCATTGTCATCAGGGGGATGCTTTTTGGTGTAAGTACCGAACGTATGCTGGCAAAGCTGTTACTGACAATGTGCACAGAGTTGAACAGGTCAGAAAGATAATATGATTCTCGAGCTGCTGGTCGCTTGCGATTCCTATTTGCTGCTTCCACCAACATTCAACGCGTTCGCCACCTTGTTCGATCAATCATCTAAGAGGGTTACGTGTATAATGGTGCCAAGCCCACTCACGGTAAACAGCACCAACCAAATTCACAGGCTTGCAGCATAGCCTATTTACTAGGCTGTACCAAGGTCTCATTATCGAAATCAGCTCTTGCAGCGTCATTGTCAAAGATCGAAAGGACCATATACACACGATTGAACTTCGGCCGGGCAGAGTTGTTCGAGATGATTCGGGATTTGTGGAAGAGGTTCAGCAGGTCAAGGTCAGAAATGTGAGCACACAGATCAGTTTCACCATCAGCGATTGGCGTGGCACATGCAACAAAGCCGAAGATCGCCTCGTGTTCATGTCTGAGACTCACGTTCCTCGGTCTTCTTAGAAGGTACAATACCCAGAATGATGGTCGAGAAGCCAAGGCACCACGAGTTGTCTCTGTGGCCGAGACAACCTGGGCAGTTCGCGGCACTGTTGGCATTCACACAGTCGGATTCGGGGTTAAGCACCTTCACCGATGCCGTTGACGATGAGGACACTGCCTGGAAACGGGCATGGAAAGGTCGCTGAAGGGAGGTTGTTGATGCCCCTGCCACTTGTAGGTCGGACATCTTGAGCACTCCGAGAAGCTTAGTGGCGGCGGACAATTTTTGTGATTCAGGAAGAGATTTGAGTGTCAATGGACACATCTGACTTGTGGTATACATAGTCAATCGTCCAGCTTTCCGACTCTAAGCTTCACACTCTTGCTCTTCCTCCTCTGGTCCGTCGCCATTGCCGTGTTGGAAAGCTGAATCGATCCATCTGCCAGACTGAGAAGACTTAGAGAAGACTTCAGGAACTCGCGGCGCATCTTCGAGCCATACCAGGACTGTGCTGTAGAGCCTACACGTTTGTTGTGCATGCTGCTTGCACTCCTGAACATTCATCGCCTTAGTCTACGCAAAGCGCATTCGCCCAACATAGCTGATCTGTGAGTCTATCTGTGCCTTGCTCGAGGAGCCGAAGAGCGTCTTCCTCACCCATCGTGTCGTGCCATACGACTCGATCAGGTATCGCAGGGTGATCCCGGATATAGGACCTGGTTTGTAAGAGGGAGGGTTGATGTTGCCGTCGCGCAGCTCGAATCGGACGAGACCGTGGCTGCAATTTGATTAGGTGCTAGGTGAATGGATCGCACTAGGTTCGTCATCAAGAGGTTCGTAGGGCTATCGGCTGATCGTCATCTCGCAAGAGCATTGCTTGTGAGGTTAAGATGCAGGTGGGACTGCGCGGTTAGGTTAGCAAGCAAAAGCCACGACCCAGGACGCACAGCCATCGCTGTCTCAGCCGTTTATGTCAGCTGTCGCCACTGTGGTAGATTGTCGTTAAGTCCAGGTCGTCCAACTACATGACTTCGACGACGGAGAAAGGAAGCAAGTCAAACCGAGGCAACTGCGTTTGGCGTGACGACGTGAATGACGCGACGCGTCAAGCTAAGCCCAGATTGGCAGCCCTCATCAGTACTACCTCGAACCTGGCGCAGCGTCGGCTAATGTCAACCATGGTGTTTGTATGTCACAACCTCCCTTCTGTGAACCAGCCGAGCATGTTCGCTTGACCCTGGAAGGCTCCCACGGGCGGGTGGAGGATTCTTCCAGTTCTTGGAACATGTCCAACTTTCGAGATATCCGTTGCGGGTAGGCAACAGCGAAGACTTGAACGGAGGCACATTTTTGATACGAATCAGTAGCTCAGCTTTAATAACGGAGTTAGTCTGATGTCTCAGCGGGGTGCTGTGCCAACAATGAGACACTTAGTGGTTTGCGACAGAAGAAGGGCTCTCGTGCATTGTTGAAGATCCATTTCGTACTTCCAAAGCATGACCAAAAGACCGTTTTCTTTGATAACATACTCGTTGACATGCCTGCAGGTTACGTTCGCACCGATGCTCATCGACAGATTCAGGTAGTTGGTACCACAACACGATGCAACTCAATGATTTTCTCTTTCTCCACCTGAATGTGACGATCATCGCATGACCCCAATATGAAGCACGAACGAATACATCGACACTTGAAAGGGAGTCGTATGAGATGTCAGATCCAGGTAGCCTCAGACCGACAAGCACTCGTCTTTGAACCGGGCAAGTCGGGAGCCTGCCATGGTGTGCTTTGTGTCGCGAGTGGCGAGATAGGGCGCCGATGAGCCAGATGAACAAAGCTGAGACAATGGGAGCATTAGTCTGTGCTGAAAATGCATCGAATTGAGCTTCACGAACCGCAGCTTCAAACAGCTTTGCAAGCAGGTGTCATGTTATGCTATTTGGTTCAAAGGCTTGGCTTCCAAGTAATCAGCCAGCGACAGTGTACCGAACAACCTCACACACTTTGTATGCCAGCACAGGTATAGTCATGCGACCTAGAACTGTTCTTTGAGCAGTCCTTCACTTCTTATGTTTGTGCAATCTTCGCTCCTCGCTATGCATCCTGGCTCTCTCTGTCACTTTCAGAAACGCTTCTTGATGAGCTTGCCCTTAGCAGCACAAGCTTTCAAACACTGTTCTGACCCATTGATGCTGCCAGTACTCACGCCCGGTATTTGGCTTTCAACAGCCTGAACGTTGACATCAGCACCGAGGACCATCTGTATAATGTTTGCTGGCATGTCGAAGAACGCATTAGCAACATTGATGGTACCAGGATCTTCCGAGTTGAAGGAACAGACTAATTGGGCGTCTTCGCAGTCGGTATTTATCATGCTGTGCACTGCAGCTTGCGGAAAGATGGTCATTTGGCCAGCAGTGAGTGTTTCCTCGATGACAGGAGCTCCATTCTCAGGAATCATGCAGGTGTGGGTTGTGCCTTTGACGGCGACAGCGTATTTGGTAGCTCGAGGGTGGAGGTGGGGTGGAAGCATGGCGCAAGGACCAAGGTTGATGATGGCCTGCGTACGTTAGAATGTTTTTGTGAGAAGAGAGGCCTGCTCACCATCGACATGCCAGTACCAATTGTGGCGGGAAAAGTGGCAGCATCAGCATAGACCACGCCACCAGGTGAGAACGTGTAGTCATCAGACTTGGTAAAGTCGAAGAACCAATCAGAGTCCTTTGCAAGCAAGTTCAATCTGTCCATGTTGGTGCTGGCCATCTTGAGCTTCTGGACCAGGTCGGTGTTGGTAGCGGTACCAGCGGCTGAAGCCAATGTGGCGATGATGGCTGCGACCACGAACGAAATGCCAGCGAACAACATGATGGCGACTTCTGACCTAGTGATTCTCGATGGCGTTTTTTGCTCGTGATTGCACTGGTGCGGGTTCGTGAAACTTTGTAAGGGTGGCTCGTTACTTTGTGTGAGAGAAGTTGTGGGAAAAGGTGATCTAGGGACGGTTCGTTGAGACGGCTGTGCTCCTGCTTAAGTACAGCAAGGACGACATTTCTTGCAATGATAGAGTGAAAGTGGCATGTGCTCACTGGTGGTTATTGTTTGAGTGGCCACCAGTGACTGTCACATCTTACAGGATTGCGTCACATCTTATCACGAAGTGAAGGTATTCTTCAGCTCGAGAAGAAGCCAACTTGAGGCCAATGCTTGTTTTTTGCTGTCAATCAGTCTGCAAGGGGATGCTTAGAAGTAATCAGACATAGCGTGTAGAACTGCTATTCGAGCAACAGGTCTTGCAGCTTGCTTGCCATGTTTGACTGTGCGAATTCCACAGTAGGCTGTCATTCACCAGCGATCATACGTAATGACGATCATCTGCGCGTTCCATCTCCTGGTATACTCAATTAGCTGCTCACTGGTGTTGTGACATGAGTCGTCGCTACCTGACCAGGTTCAAGCACGAACAAGTGAACCGTCAAGGACAATCAACTCGAGTTATTTCTACTGCCGTATTCAGTGTACAGCGCCGTAGGGCCAAGGAAATGGTTGACGACGCATCTCAGTCGGCAGTAAACAAAGCAGCATCAGATCGATTCGGCCGGACCACGGCGATGCCAAAATACTCTCTTGTTCGGAGATCCAGGGCCTTTAGCCTTGGAAGAGGGTTTCCCAGCATGAATGTGAGGTAGACATGCAAGGCTGAGTCAACGCTGAAGCCCATCTGGGCTCACTGCGGCTGGTAAGACAGCCAAGACGGCTGGCACAACACTTTTCAGTTGAAGTCCTCGGGTGCTCGTTCGAAGCCATAGATGCACCTTGATGTCAAACACAATCTCCGGCAGTATGCCTTGTGAGAATCTGTAGTCTCTCCTGTGCGCTTGATGTCAGGCCTTCTGGAGTTCCCCTACCGAACTTTTTGTCCATATAGAGACGTCTGAGAGGCTCATTTGCCAGATAGGCCACCCACCGTTACCTGCTAACACAGCATCTGAGAATTTTGCAACATATCAAACGTCACTGGAAGATCAGTCCATTCTGCCAGCTTTTCATGAACGTAATGTCAGCTGCCTAGGGAAGTAAATTGCCTTGCCAGAGAGACAAAGAGTGAGGCATATCGACGTTAGACAGCTATTCAAATGCCTCACAATCTTGCTGCACCGATCAATACATTCCCTGATGTTTCCAGAACACACTGACTTTCACAGAATGGTGTTCGAAGCCGTCGATACTTGAAATCGAGCCCAGGACATTCGAAGCTCAGATCCAGTACACGTTCGTAGGGCGCAGAGCGTCTTTCATCTTGCTATCGTCCTACAACTTGCTGCGATCAGTCACGTCCGTGCAATCATGGTCCATACAGCTCAATGACTTGCACGAATATGAACGTTCAGGAGAACTCTTCACACCCGTACGATCATAGATTGCAATCGGTTCACCGCCCAAGCGTCACGATCCGCATTCCACTCATGCTTTAGTATCATGTGGTCCTTCCCTTCCATCTCGTGGAGATCATCACACAAAAACCATGCTACATGCTTGAGATGAATGCCTGATCTCATGAATTCGTCTACTGACTCAGAAGTCCGTCGCCGAGATCGGTGGGCTCGAATTCGCTTTCCTATTGGCTAGTGGCTCAAGTCTGGAGAAACTGGAGAACCCCAACTCTGTGAGCAACATTAATTACTCATCTGGTAACAGTCCTTCGCGCCGTATAAGGCCTCCACCTGGCATACTGATGCGCAGTCCTCTTGCGTTGTTTTTTTTGACGACCCAACTCGTCTTCCTCCCATTTATCTAGCAGTATCAATCGACGCCGTCACGGCACTTACACAACGACCCGCGAATGCTCAGCACCCTCGTCGTTAAATCCAAGGATCCGCTCTGTCGCGACAGGCTACATCGCTGATAGCAGAATCATATCTCGCGACTTCACGCATCCTACGCCCTTCAGTGACTAGTAGACCCAATATGGGCGTCTTCTATGAGACAATCCCGCAGTCACTCCAGAAGTGGATCCTCGAACAGCACCTCCTTTACGTGGCAAGTGCACCTCTAAGCAACACTGGCCATATCAACGTTAGCCCAAAGGGTGGAAAGTACTTCGGCATAGTTGATGAACGAACCTTCTGGTACCACGACCTGTCGGGCAGTGGAAACGAGACGATCTCGCACCTGCATGAGCCAGGAAATGGAAGGATCTGCATCATGTTCAACGCTTTCGAGGGGCCGCCGAAGATTGTGAGGCTGTGGGGGCACGGTAGACAGCCTGTTGCTGAAGATGACTGCTGCTAATGCCGCCACAGGTCGCGTCCTCGAGAATGGCACTAACGAATTTTCCGACTTCGTTCAGAAACACAATGTGAACATAATTGCTGGCACGCGCAGCATAATCATTGTCGATGTCCATCAAGTTGGCAGCAGCTGTGGTTTCTCCGTACCATATTACGACTTCAAGGACTATCGGCCCATCCTGAATGATTTTATGGCAAAGAAGGAGAAGAAGTATCTCGCTGGAGAAGAGAAGGAGAGCATGGATCGGTGAGTTTCCAATCTCCCAGCTCATGTTCCCCGGTTTCCCCATGCTCCCACCTCATCCCGGCGCTCGATCCACTGTGCTGTTCGATATCATCCGCAGCATAGCCTGTATGCGCAGCCACCGTAGAATCGTGGGACCATGTAGCCGAATCTGCTTGCCTCGCCCTTGACACAACCACATCCGGTCACATCGCTAACGATTCATCTTCAAGATACTGGGCTTACAAGAACGCATGGTCAATGGACGGTCTCCCCGGAATGAAGCGCGGCCTCGAAGCAGGCAAGACTCATAGTGTCACACCAATCAAGAAGATGGTAGGACCGCTTGCCCCGAAGAACGGCACCCTGCACAGCGACGGTTTCACCCTCGAGCAGGTACTGATCGTTTTCATCATCGCGTTTGTGGCCGGCGTCATGGCAGCCACATTGAGTCCAAACGTGCTCCAGAACGCCATTGTGGCATTGAGGAATCAAGCGGAAGCGCGACAGGCGGCTTGGGTGCCGAAGAGTTTGAGATGATCGGTGGGCAGAAACGATCACGAGTGATACCCGACACGTTCATGTTTTGGCTACAAGGGCACATCGGCGTCGAGGGACATTGGGACATGAGTGACCACGTTGCGTTCTACACTGCCACAAAGCATCTGGTAGGAACATTATCGTAGCACGGCGCACTACGACTTATGAGAACAAAATGACATTCTCCCGCCAACTCTGAGGCTCTGCCCTACCCTCCATGCCCTGCCAAGTTCATATCTAGGTCCAATGCCACGTTCCTAGCCAATGCAGGCTCCCAATCAAAACATGGAATAGTCGTATCTCGCACATGTCTGTGCAACGTGAGTCCGCATAGACGGAGAAGACGTATCAGTCTGGCGGGAACCGACCCTACATGATCCTGCTTGTCTAGGCTAGGAACGGTAAGACGACAATACGTCGCAACGCTATTGAACCCACACTACTGTGTATGCTGTGTGAAGTATCGACAAAACTACCAGCTACGCGCTTAGCACTTCAATATGTATTGTGATACGGGGACTTGACTAAGCAGCTCCAAATTTTTGGAGCTAGGTCCCGCAGCAGCGGGCGGTTGACAATAAGAACGACAACATGCTGAGAATTAAGAGGGTAACCCCATGAATTGCAGGATCCATCAACGGTAAGGGAAGTGAACTAGAAGCAATCAAGATATTGAACGTAATAAATCAATCAATTCAAGTCAATTCAAGGCAAGCTTTGCTTGCCGGACACTATCAACAATCTACAGAGTGTATCTGAATCCTTCGAGACCCTCAATAACCTTTCCACCAGCAGCAGCTCTCTTGTTAGCTCGGTGGAACTTCAAGTCCAAGAGAAGAGTGATGAGGACGATCAGACCAGCAGCGGTGGTGCATGCAATGATACCTGGTACGTATCCTGGGCTGTCTTGCTTTCTGAACACAGTCGAACCGATGATACCACCAACACCACCAGCGCCAACGAGAGTAGCAGAGCAGAGGGCTCGCTTCCACTGGCCTCGAATGTTGTTTGCTTGCCATGTTAGGACGCAGGGAATGTTTGCGTTGGCAGCGGTAGTAGCAAGGAAGACACCAAAGTACCGAGCACCGACATTGGTAGCGAAGCCCATGAGCGGCAGGCCGATGAGAGCCATGACACCATTGACGATGATGAAAGGAGATCGCATGTGCCACTTGTCACCGTAGTAAGCGAACGCGAACATGACTATGGCAGCGAGGACATAGGGTGGTGCAATCAGGCATTGCGATGCAGCTGTGCTGAATCCCATACCATCCTTGAGGATGATAGGAAGGAAGTAGGCGATGGCGTAGGTGACGGTAGTGGTGAGCATGAAGAGAGAGGCAAAACCCCAGACCTTGAGGTCCAGTGCATGCTTCATGTATTTTCCGATGGCGAATCGTTCTGGAATAGCGTCGTGTCGATCCTTCTCGATCCTTGCAACAACGAAGGCAACTTCCTTTTCGTTCAAGAACTGCTTGCCGAGGCCCTTCTTTGCGGCGTGCTCAGGGAAGTCGACGATGAAGTACCAGCCGATAAGTCCAACCACGACAGTGAGAAGGCCCTGGAGGATGAAGATCCATCGCCATCCAGCGAGACCGGAGCTGAAGCCTACCGGGATGGTCGGGTCCTCCTTAGTGGGGCCGTAGTGAATGCCCATCCATTCTGGCATTCCACTACCGTGGCCGGCGAGCTGAGACATCCCGAAGGCAAGGATACCAGAGAAGGCTGACGCCATGCTGCCAATGAGGTAGAAAACAGCATTTCGCTTTTGAAGTTCATATCGTGGGTACCAGCAGGAGAGCAGGTATGCACAACCTGGGAAGAAACCAGCCTCGAACACACCGAGGATGAGTCGGAGAGGAATAAGCGCGACCCATGTTTTGACAAAACCAAAGGCAATCATAGTGATACCCCAGAGGATGACAATGAGTGGCAGGAACAGTCTGGGTCCAAGCTTTCGAAGGACGACAGTAGCCGGGGGTTGAAGGGCGACGTAGGTGATGAAGAAGACCAAGACCATGATGCTGTATCGGTTGCCTATCAAGAGCAAGTCGACACCCATGCCGGCGACGACAGCGATACCGGTGTTGGTTCTGTCCATCAAAGATACACAGTACATGAAACCAAGTGTTGGGACAAGACGGTAGTCGATTTTTCGAACAATCTTTCTCTGCTCCTCTGGAGTGAACTCTCCGATGGCAGCATTGTTGGCACGGTCAGAGCCGCCGTCGCTGGAGACTTGCTCGACCTGCCCGATCTCGAGGTTCTTCTCGTCGTATGAAGCCATTGTGGCTGAGGTTGTGGTTGGCTTTGAGATGGGGTGAAGGTGTCAGAGGGCAAATGAGTTTCGCTCCTATGAGGTTGAGGATGCGGCTTGCAGGTTAGAAGCACATCGGCAGGGACGCGAGTTGATATACATGTTTCTCCCAAATGCCCCTACCCCAGATCAAGCCATATCCGACAACCTGCATCTCGAGAACCACATTTCGAAAGTCGAGATCATGGCCTCGCTTCGTTAGTGTGGCGATGGCGGGATTGTGCAGACCATACTTCTGATCATACACATGGGAGTGAGCTTAGTTCGAGCTTGATAGCAACCCCGGATCTGTGGAATGACGAATGAGGAGCCGCTGGTCTGGGGTTCGACCGAGGCGGGGTGAACGGTTCATGTTTCCAACGAATGCCATTCGTGGGCCGAAAGAGATCTGGAGCTCAACAGGACGGGATGATCAAGACACGCCAAGGAGCGATGGTAGCTGCTTATTCACTTGGCAGAGTCTGGGCTCAAGCCACGAATTGTCCCGGCGAAACTCGTGTCCAAACACATGATGATCGCAGTGTGCAATGGTTGACCTATCTGGGATAATTGCGCTTTCGATAGTCACTGCGTTACGATACCATAAGCAATCTGCCATGTGTTGCCGTCGCAGACGAGTTTGAACAATTTGTAGTCATGATGCTACGGCGGTGATTTGGGAGGCGCTATGGCAGAAACTCACATGTACAGGTACTCCAATCGTTCGAACCCATCTCAGTGCGACTGTGTTGTTGAGGTTGAGCCCAATACGGCACTTGCATCAATTGCCGACAAATTTGATTCCAATAGGCGTGCATGTCGTGATGTTGCGAGTCCAATAGCAATCCTGCACAGCAGCTCGGACCTGGTCCGTTCCGATGAATTGCGAGCGTGATACGAGGAAGCGGGACGGACGAGATGAGGCTCCTTTGCATAAGTCATGGTATGCAGCACGTTCCGTGCGAAGGATGAAGCTCGATCGGTTCTATTCGATAGCAAACGCCAGCCGCTGCAGACGAGACAAGGAAAAGGATGCGACAGCTGTCATCGGACGAAGCGTTGACTACCTGCCAAGCACGCTAGCCTTGACGAGATCTGGAGTTGATTCCTTGGTATTTCTTGGAAATGAGCTTGCCCCTGTCTTTGAAGCTCTACCACAAGATACCGAAGCGATAGCAAGCCTTCGCCCAGTCGTTGCTTGCCACTTCTCGTGTCCCAGCTGGGAAAATGCACCGATCAACCACTAATGAGGAGTCTTAATCTAGAATGGCTGGGCCCAACGGAGAGGTGCCGTGTATCTGGTGATTTGCTGGGGCCCCGGACACCAAACATCATTACCTATACTTGCCAATGCGATCCTTGAGTACTGTCGACCTCGCCGTGCTTGGCACCCTGACAATCAGACCAGTACTGAATCAGATACCAATTGATATACCGAGGTTTCAGAAAACTCAGCAGCACACAAGTCGATGAGGCGGTCATCGATACTATGTGCCTACGCCTGCTGTTTTCTGACGATATGCGCGAAAGACACTCTCCACCTCATTCTCGGTGCGTCCGCCTTGGCGGATGACTTACACGCTATAACCATGGCCGTTGGTTCATGGTAGGTTTTCGGGCAGAAATGCAGTCCTTAGCCATGACCCCGCAAGTGCTTGCCAGTGCCAGATCATGGACCTGCTCGAGTGATTTGCTCCTTGAACTGTGTAGGCATTTGCTGGGAGATCAGGGGGTGGTGTTAGCTGCAGGTATCCCGCCGCGACCGTTCGTGTACTATTTCATGTCAACTCAAAGAACGAGACACAGTCGCTGGTCTGCCTATCGTGTTATGCGGTCAGCCGAAGATCCGAATTTGACCAGGTCACTGAGCACCTCATCATCGACTAACATGGACTCCTTGTGCGTCGAGTTCGACTGCACTGGTAGCTGCTTTAATGAAATCACTTGCAACTAATTTTGAGACCAGCAGCCACGCTGACCTTGACTGGCACAACGCCTTCTGCTTCGCAAGACTGCCTCCAGCACAAAATTGAACAGTCTTCCTGGGTAGCAAACCAAGCTCAGGCTTTGCACTCAAGTACGACAAGGAAAACGAGGCGGAAAGCACCTTAGAAAGTAAGATGATTCATATGGCTATTGACCACTCAGCAGAGACGTACAATGACAAGGCAGTCGCGGTACCAAGGCCTAGAACATGTCCCGATGAGCAGCGATTCATTGAAGCAGATGGAGCAAGTTGTCTTCAATCTGCAGGCAAGGACAGTTCTGCAAGCGCCTGCGTCTGAGCCCGACTCGAAGACGAAGAGGTAGTGACTGTTCACGAGAAAGAAAAGATGCAAAGAGGCACAACAGCCGCTGTGTTCTGTAACACTACCAAACGGCATGCCTGCGACCGACTCGCAATGCAGGCTGCCTCAAGGAAGTTGGGATGCTAGGTAGCTCTGGTCGAACTGCTGAAACGCTGCCTGGTATTGGAATTACCATTCGGTCAACCAACGATACATTTGCTCAGCCCTCCTCCATTGATCGCAGTCATCATGGTCACCTCTTTGTCAACCTCTTCCCAGCGCCCATTGCAACCTATCTCCCACGATGGCACTCTCTTGATCAATGTCACAGCTAAATGATGCGAATGACGCACCGAGTGAGCAGCAAAATGATGTTGAGCTGCTAACAGAGATATTCGCCACAACCGACCTCATTCCGAACAGCATACCTCTTGCCGGCCGAGCATCAAAGCATACCCTCAACCATGTCCTCACATCAGCCGCTGGCCGGACTAGTGACGACGGGATCGGTGGAACGGTCGCCCACCAGGTCGGCGGCGCCGATACTGGACCCAACCGCGATTCGCAAGTCGCCGATAAAGACGATAACGTCAATAACGTTCACGAAGAGAACAACGATGTCAATGACTTCGACGACCACAATCTCTACCCCACCAAAGGCAATCCGAAGTTGAGCACCAACACCCACGTCGAAAACACCAGCACCAAAACCGTCACGAGCGAATCTCGATCAACCACCAAGAAGACTTGTATATCCTTCCGCACAACCTCACCTCTGTGTTCGTCCTCCACTACAACGCACACGGTGACATCGAACTCAACACCAGCCGGCAACGTCGTCCGGTCAACCATCCCGCAGGCTGGGCATACTGTGTGCTGAAACTGCTCTGGTTGATCTACCTATACGACGGCGAAGTAATGCGGCATACTCGAAGTCAGTGTACGAGCATGGGCAGTGGGAGCGAACTGTTGTATCGAGGTTCCCTGTACGAGAAAAAAGGTGCATTACTCATCAAATCCTCAGCATATCACAATGGCGTATGCTTGTTCGACAAGAACGTCATCATGCTTGAGTTGCTTATCCAAAACTCCATTCAATGCACGACGCTATCCATCCACGAACCCTTTGTCGCGGTCTAAACAAGTCTACCTAAGCCTACAACCAACCCTCAACCAAAAGGTCGAAGCACTATTGTACATGGCGCGCTCGAAACTCCTTGCTCAAACAGTTGTATACAAGCCCACGGTTCCGCATGATCCCAGAATACGCCAAAGTTTCGTCGGCTGCTGTGGAAGTTCTTCTTTCATCACCTGCATCCCGCTTCATGTGCTCGGGCACTATTCTCATCTGAGCGTGGATGAGCGATGTGCTATCTACAGAGCACCCACGCGAGAGCTCTGTGCAATCAGACACGACGTGAGCTGCTGGGACTGTTTCTCGTATAGTATGAAGCTTTCACATAGCTCTTGCCAGCGGTCATGAACCGGCACCGAAAGGTCCACCACCCTCTTTCAGGTCTTCGACCAGATCTTGCACGTTGTTCAGGTACTTGCTCAACATGTTCTGCTTGTCTTCGGTACTCCTCGTCTTGCCATCCTGCTCGCCACTTGTTTGGGCGTTTATCGTCTCTCTCCTTCTATGGTCGGCAAAGGCAGCTGCCAGTTCTTTCCCACGTCCTCCCAGAATGGCTGTGTTGGTGGCGCTAGTTGTGAGTTTCGGTGCGGGCGCAGTCTCAGGCATGAGATAGAAGTAGAGGAACTCGACGAGCTTCATCTTGACCTCGCGAGAGGTTGCTCGGGACTTGAAGAGGGACGTTACTACTAAGAGACCATCAAGGGTCTCGAATGTGCGGGTGTTGACAGGGTGATCGAGAAGGGATGTGACCAGGGTGAGAAGGGTAGCTGACTGGATGGCGGGACAGTTCTGCGGGTCAAGAAGATCGAGAAAGAGCTGGGGTAGATGTTAGTGTGAACGTGTTGGACCGAGAGAAGGTTTGCATACATTCATGTATACCTCCCTGGCAAACAAATCCCTACTCGGCGAGTGCAGCAGCAAGACACCTTGTATCAGCTCCAAGGTCTGAATGACAAGTACATCGTTGGTGCCATTGCTCTCCTTGCCGAGTAGTCTTTCCAGACATGAGATCAGGCGCATGCAAACATTCCACTGGAAAGACTGCTGTAGCTTAAAGAACTCTCGATACGCAGGGTCTTGGTGCAAATCTGTCAGCTTCTTAGGCGATGAGGGCGGGGAGGTCGAGCCCAGTGCCAGCATCGAGTGCCGCTTGTTGGCAGGATTGGTGGCCTTGGACATGCATATCTGTGCCAGTAGTCCTTCGACCTGTCGCAGTCCCTTGCGGATCTTCTGTGGTGATGTGGAAGAGAGATAGTCGAAGCTGTGGGAGAGAAGGGTCTCCATCTTGATCTTGGCTGTAGTGAGCGCGATGGCTTCTTTGGCTCGACTGGTGACTGGTGATACGGTGTGCTCTTGTAAGAATGCTGTACAGATGTGAGTCTAGTGTCTGTCCGAGCCTCGAAAGCATATCTGAGATCGGCGAGCACCTTCCTTTCGTGGACCGAGTCAACACCGGCTAAGCTTCGGCGGCTGGTTGCCCGGACGTCTCGGGGTCGGGCTATTGAGTTCCCCGCTCACTGCATGACTGCCGCTGCTGTGCCGCTGCAGACCAGAATCATGACGCAAGCCTTTTTTTTCATTTTGCGACAGAAAGTCAAAGCATGTGATATGGGGGATGCGTGTGATGCGTGCTCAGCAGGTCATGCAGGTAGCAGTGGCTAAGGTAGGATGTCGCACTCCATGGGATCATAAACACGGTGTCGCATTTGCTCCCAATCCCAGAGACCCCAGACGTTCAACGTGCGACTTTGGCTTCGACGATTAGCAGCGAAGACCTCCTAGCCTTCACTACCAAAGTCAGCCACAAGACGCGCTGTACTGCTGCCAAGATCTGCTCGTCGTCGCATTGCACTCCTTGCGCATCATTGATCTCTGCTGGAGCACCATCGCACTCGGCTTATACGCGACCGACTGAAGCTGCACGGCTTCGTCCACTACCGCCATGTCTCCCTCGACCACGTTAACAGAGAACCCAGCCTCACCCAATGCGATCCCTGTACGGTCATCCTCAGCAGGCCATGTCAACGGCGTCCACCACCATCCCTCCAAACCAGTGCTCGTACCTCTCCCAGAAGAATCATGGATGTCGAACCAACCCATCAGCTCCCCGTCGAGTCCTCCATTGACAGGCGCATTCCCCGAGGCCTCTTTCTCCTCGAATCCATACATCAATGGGAATGGCATCCCACCACGGAGACATAGCAAACAGCACTCGGTGTCTGAGAACACCACAAACGGCCGCCGTCAACCTGCTGAGTGGACACAAGAAAAGGAGAAGATTATACTCGGTCCTTATGACTATCTGTTTGCTCATCCTGGCAAAGACATCAGGTCAGCTCTGATAAAAGCATTCGATGTCTTTCTGCGAGTTCCCCCACTTTCACTCAAGGTCATCACCAAGGTTGTCGGCATGCTGCACACTTCGAGCCTCCTCATCGATGATGTGCAAGACGACTCGATACTAAGAAGGGGTATCCCCGTGGCCCACAACATCTTTGGTACAGCACAGACCATCAACAGCGCAAACTACGTCTACTTCCTTGCCATGGCAGAACTGCAAAATCTGGAGCACAAGGACGAGGCCACCCACATCTTCATCTCCGAACTCCTCAATCTCCACCGTGGTCAAGGAATGGACCTTTACTGGCGCGATACCCTTACCTGTCCCACCGAAGACGACTACCTCCAGATGGTAAACAACAAAACAGGCGGCCTGTTCCGCCTCGCCGTAAAACTAATGCAATGTGAATCTCCTGAACGGGGGAATATTGACTGCGTCCCCCTCGTCAATCTTATGGGCCTTGTCTTTCAAATCTGTGACGACTACCTCAACCTCAGCAGCAGCATCTACACTACCAACAAGGGCCTGTGTGAGGATCTTACAGAAGGAAAATTTTCCTTCCCCGTCATACACAGCATCCGCGCCAATCCGGGGAATTTGCAGTTGATTAACATCCTGAAGCAGAAGACGAAAGACGATGAAGTGAAACGATATGCAGTCAAGTATATGGAGAGCACGGGCAGTTTTGAATATACAAAGAAGGTCGTACGGGACCTGAGAGGAAAGGCAAACAAGTGTCTCGAGGAGCTGGATGGAGGCAGCGGCAGAGCGGCCGCCCTGAGAGGAATTTTGGACAAAATGGATATTGAGAAGCCGAGCGAGGAACTAATAAGCCAGCATAAGAAGCAGTGACGACGTAGTGGAATAGGATTACGAGGCCTTCGGTTCAGGATTTGTAATGGATGGCGCCCACGGAGGATGGCTACCTTACCGAGTTGTGCGAGTGTTTGTGGACTTGATCTGTCGAGGCAAGTCGATGAGTCCTTTGTTTGGGACCAAGTCATCGAGTACGGTTGGCGTGGTGGCTGGCTGGGAAATTGATTGATGGTGTATAATGATACTTGATGAGTGCAGCTCAATTGACGCAACACGAGGACGGCCTGCGTGAGTGTGCTGGAGCTAGAGGACAAGACCACTTGTCTGTTTGCAGAAGGGGCCGGATGTCTTCGCATTGACCATCTTGGACGGCCGAGCTCGGTTCAAGGGAGTCCGTAATGTTTGTCTGGAGAATCAAGATGATGCGACACCCGTCCAAGCGTTCCGTTGGAGGTACAGTGTGACCACACGAGTAGGTGTGTGCAAGAATGAATTGTTTACTTGACTCCATCAGACAGTCTACCTTGTCCCATGTCGGTCTTCTCCATACGTAGAAACCAGGAGGTGCGCGCCGGTCAACAGCCAGTACCACGAACAAACACTTGTTGGGAGAGCCGCTTCAAGTTGCATTGTCGAGCTTCGGCGAGATTCCTCTATGCGGACAGGTGGTCATGGACTACCTGACTAGCCAGATCTTTTGACGAGTTGGTCTTGCATGTACACATATGGGGGCCGATGGACAAGTGACCTGAGCCGAGAGCAACGATCGTTGACTGTCGCTACGAGACCCGGATGAGTCGTGGGTGCAGAACATCATACACGAAACTTCCACATCGTAGATTAAGACATACCAGGTCGAGCACTTCTTGTACTGGAGCTGACTGTCCCTGCGCTACTCACGTGGTGACAGGTTGCCAGCAATCACACTCATTGAGATAGAGCGCCGACTGGTGGGGTTCTTGGTGTGTTTTTATCCACCGTGCACTACTCCCGCCAGCCTCCACCGCAATTGTCCTTCAATGCCCTTCGTGAGTCAGGCATGCAATGCAGAACGTTGTCGATATCAAAGAATGATGTATTCATGTACACGACCTGTATCGTCAGATTCAAAGATGTAAACACGAATGATGCTAGTCGAGCACATCTGGAGGGCGTGATGGATACGTATCCTTGTACAAGGTTTGATAGCATGACTCACGGCCTAAGACAATTTTGCTGTCTCTGCGAATAAGTACATACTGTGCTTCTGCCCGACCTTGACAGTCTGTGACTTTGACGCACAACCACAGCATGACAGACCAGAATCCCCAACAGCAGATCCAACACGCCGCCGGCACCCTCTCGACCATTCCCTCAACCCTCTCATCAGCACAGACACAGCCACAGCCACACCAGCAGCAGAACCTACTCCCCAAGGAACAAACCGGCACCAACAACATGAGTAAACCCCAGGTCCGCTACCTCGACACGGCCACCGCATACGACCTCTGGTCCTCCGTCTACGACACAGACGGCAACTTCCTGCAAGCTCTCGACAGCATCGAGATGCAAGCCCTGCTGCCCCGCGCTATGTCCTTACTCCAGCCGCGCTCTCAATCCAACGGCGCCGAGCCAAGAAGCCAGTCCGACACAGGCATCAAAGCAGTCGACCTCGGCTGCGGGACAGGACGGAACACGCTCCAACTCCTCGACACCGCGTCCGTCAGCAGCATCGTCGGCCTCGAACTCTCCCCGAAAATGATGGAAATCGCCCGCTCACGCTGCGAGACACGTCTCGACGAGTTGCGGTCTCAGCGCGCAGATTCACAACAACAACGACAACCACAGCACAGCACCCCGGCCCAGACGGTGGTGCACTTCTCGCCCTTCAACATGCTCGAGCAATCGCCGCCGGGCCTCGCGCTCAACGCAGACCTGGTCCTCAGCACGCTCGTCCTCGAGCACATCCCGCTGCGCACGTTCTTCAGCACGGCCTCATCGCTGCTGCGTCCGGGCGGGATCCTCCTGCTGACGAACATGCACGCTGACATGGGCCGGGTCAGTCAAGCGGGCTTCGTGGATCCGGAAACGGGCGAGAAGGTCCGGCCGCTGAGTTATGTGTACGGTATTGCCGATGTTCTTGCGGCGGCGGAGGACGCGGGGTTGGAGGTCGTGGGGAGCGTGAGGGAGGTGGGTGTTGATGAGGAGTTGGCGGGTAGGCTTGGGGTGAGAGGGAAGAAGTGGGTGGGGGTGAAGGTTTGGTTTGGGGGAGTCTGGAGGAAGAGGAGCGTTGAGTGAGGTGGGTTTAGTAGGGGAGATGCTGTGAAAATGAGTCTGGTGGACGTGTAGAGAGGAACAACCGTCGCGTGGTAATGCTGGCCACGTGACGTGTTTCCTGGTCTTGTCAGTATCTCGGAAGGGACAACCCAATTGCTTTGTTTTCGTCTTAGTGTGGGTCAACAAGGATGAACATCAGAGCTGTAGGAGCGTGAAGACAACATCAGTGTTCTCAAACAGAAAGCAACTCTTTTAATGTAGTTCAGGCAGATACTTCACAGGTACTGAGCGCAAACCACGAGCATGACTTGTGATGGTACAATAGTATACATTCGAGATGCTATATAAGGGAGAGGAGGAGTACACACCGGCCTGGCGCACAAGTTGACCACAGCCAATGTGTTTCAATGATGACCACCTAAGACAAACGTATACCACTGTAAATGTCTGTGATGTTGTCACGGGCGGAGGCAGGCGCAGGTAAGTACAGCACTTCGGTAGCGTCGCGAGTGCGACCTGCACCACATGGTGGCATGCGAGGGAGATCATTCCTTGGCCAAGTGTGCACATGCTGCCGTGTGCTTGGCTGATGCTCTTCTCAGGACGTAGGAGTTTCCTCGGGTGGAAGTTTCAATAAGGCCAAGTATCTTGTAAGCAAAACAAACTTCCGCCAGAGCAAGATGACAGGTCCTGAGTATTAACCATTCGTTTGTCATGTCGTAAATCTTGCTCAGGCACACATGCAGCCGTCCAGCACACTCTGCCCGGCAGTTTTTAGACTTGACACGCTAGCAGTCGTCCGCTTTCGTCTTTGATGACCTGAGGACCTGTTAATCTGAGCGCACGTCTCTCCACAGTGGACCACTCAATGTCTGCTGTTTGGCCGGATGCGGCCAAGGTAGACAGATGCTGTTCTGATTCCTGCTCATGTTCCTACACAGTAGTCTAACACCCGCTGCCGGTGCTGGACTAAACTCTCGTGTCGCAAGAGAATCTCCAGCAAAGCCTCATCGGTCCACACCGGTGTATTCCTCTCGCGCTTCGCCAGATTTAGAAGAAGGTGGGTGTAGGCAAACAGACCCACGTCGAACAAGCCCGGCGAATCAGATCCACTGAAGAACTCCTGTCCTGCAAGCATAGTGGCTAGACTGTTGAAAGCCGCGTCTGCTGATTGATAGATGTCTTTGTCATCGATGAATGACCTTGTTCGTAGCAGCTGTTCTCTTGCTGCGGTCTGTAATTGATGTGCTAGTGTCGCCTGTACGAGAGGATTGGAGGAGGCAGTCTCCACGTAGAGTCTTCTTGCTACTGACTCAAAGTTGCGGGGCTGGAGGTAGAGATGGTAGAGCCAAGCATTGCGGATGTTCTGGTCTATTAAAGACGTGTATGCCTCCAGTCGCAGGTCCTCCTTCTCTTCTGGTGCACCTTGATTCTCAGTCCATCTCTGAATCTTGGAAGAGCTGATAGCTTGTGGTTGTGGCTCTTTTCGAGATCGCGCAGCTGGCAGTACAAATGGCAATGCACCGCTTGGAGAGGCATGGTTGGTGGCAGACACGGTCTGGAAAGGGATGCGCTTGGCCAACAGGTATGCTTGCCATTTGAGACACGCAGGATTCGGCGATAGGTTGGCATTGTCGCTGGAGGCTGCTAGGGTGAAGATGTGGAGGGTGGTCTGGTTGCGAGAGCTAGAGACTCGCTGTGGTAAGGAGTTCTCATCGTAGGTGACCAGAGGAAAGGTATCGAATAGTGCTCGAATAGGCGTGGGCAGGCTGAACCATGATGCAGGCTGTCTCATTCGTGTGACTGTTATTGAGGGTACTTGCTCATTTTGATCTGTCGAGAGACCAGTAGCAGTCATAGTCCGACCTTTGATGGTCCCAGGGATGGGGCGCATGCTCTGAGATATGTAAGAGGACGTCGCGACCAAAAAGTTCTCGAGCGCCGCAAGTGCTCCACTGAAGCCCCTAACTCTTACCTAACTCTTAGTCAGCCAGCTGTTCCTCGCCTAGCCGGCTGCAGAGTGCCGCGACTTAAGCCTAATCAAGCACCGATCATGCCCACCATGAACTTTCCGGCGTGCTAAAAATGTACAAATATTGGTACACGCCGGTGAGCCCCTCAGGTCCTCATCAGGTCCTCACCAGGTCCTCATCAGGTAAGCAGCAGGTCCTGCCAACCACGACTCGATAACTGCAACTTTTGGTCGCCGCTGCTCATTCGCCCATGAGTTTTGCATCGTATGGGTCCGTGTGTGCGGACTGCGCGGATTGCCCTTCATAAAGCCTCCGTCTTCCCTGCATTCTGAACTGAATGTCGGATCTGCACTACAAAGCCGACTAGCCAGAAGATAAACCAACGACAGCGAACAGTTTTCTCTCGTCAGACTCCAAGTAGTATGTAGTAAACCCTGGGGATAACATATGTGGACTCACACTTGCATAGACTCGCCAACAGCATCAAGTACCCAAGCTTTTCTGGACCAGCACGGTTCAGAACGCCTCCTCGGTAAGTAATATCAGACGATATTGGTAATCATTAGTGTGGCTAACCGTCTGTATAGACAGCCAACGGCATCGAGGAACCAGCCTCTTCAGAACAACAATAACGAATTGAACTCTCTCTCTGTGAGTGACATCCATACATAGTGATATCAGTGGGGTCTGACATTCTGGGACAGGCATCATGGCACCATCAAGGAGCCCATCGCCAAGCCGCTCCTCCCGCAGGAGCTCACCACGGAGAAGCACTCTGAGTGGCGGGATCCAAAAGAGATCCAAACACCAACCACCTGTCTTGTCGGCTCACGCCAACTTCAGCGATATCGTCCCAGGTGGCGTCGACCAGAGCTCGCCCAGCACAAAGACTAAAGGACAAAAGAAGTCCCTGCAGAAGCTCGAGATAGAATCAAAGCTAATGGCCTGCGTGACGTGCGTGGCGGGTCACCGCGTGGGCTATTGCAGACACACAGACAGGCCGTTCGTGGAGTGTGGAAAGCCAGGCCGGCCGAAGAACGGCGAGACAGCCACCAGGGGTGAGACGATCACGGCCTGCAAGTGCAGGAAATGCACCTGCGTGCCTGGCACCAGCCCCTGTACCTGCGGGTGCAAGGAAAAGCCGTGCGTCTGCATCAAGCGGATATATCTTATCGTCTACCACGGCACTGCCGAGGACCAGTCGGACGACGGAGCTGACGTCGACGGCAAGTCAAAGGAGAAAAAGGACTTGTATCGCATCACGAAACGTTACTTCGGCAACGCCGATGGCGAGGAATGGCCCGAAGACCACCTTCGGAAGCACGGAGTCGACCCGGACGCCATCAACCAGAAGACAGACAAGGAGACGACAGACAATCAGACGACAGACAACCAGAAAAGAGACAAGCAGACGACAGGCTGTGGCGGTGGCGGCGGCGGCTGCGGCCACCAGACTGCGGTCGCGCGGGCAAACCAGCAAGCTCCTCGCCCTCAGCCAGTCAACAACACGCAGCACGATGTCGTCGCCCAGCAACTATCAGCAACACCATCAGCGACCCCATCAGCAATGCTATCGACACCAGCAGCCGGCGCCATCCGACGAGGCTGCAACTGCGGCCCACGCTGTTCCTGCACCTTCTGCCCTCAACACCCCAACACCGGCGTCACCAGGGCGTCGGCCCACGAGATGCTGTGCCAGCTGTTCATCGCCGGCCAGCTCGAGGACGTCTCGCAGGACGTCGTCTCCTTCACGCCGCAGACCGACCTCTCCAGCTCGTGCATGTCGCAGCAGCACTTCGGCGTGTCGACACAACTGCCGCCCGCCAACGGCGAATTCTGGTCCGCGTACCCAGTCGACTTTGATTTCGCCGCGGCCCAAGTCGCCAATTTCTCCACCGCTGGTGCCCCGCTGCCCATGTACCAGAACATGCCAGACCTGGACACTGGCTTCAATAACAACGGTTTCAACGACTTTACGGGAGAAGTCGATTTCTTCAACGGCGCCTTTGCGCCACCGCAGAACGACCCTTTCAACCCGTTCTCGCTGTAACGCTCTCGGTCAGTCCTTTACACAGCGCTCTTTCGGTGTTCTAGGGTTAGATTGTCGATGGTACATGGCGGATATTGTCATGAATGACATGGTTTTGAAAAAGTCGTCAAGGTATAGACGCGGATATCATGAGCTAGTGCTCCCAATGGGATAGATTCAATGGCATAAAGTGCATTCCAATTACAGAAAGTGCATCTATTCAGCCTCAGCTAATCTTTCCATCTCCCCTATGAACTCGTCCTTGGCCTCGTGTCACTCCATCTCCTCGTCTCACTCCATCTCCTCGTCTCCCCGCGCTCTCTCGTCCTCGACACCGTCCATCATCTCTGCCACACCAGACTCATCCTGCTCGTCAGCCAAACCCCCACTCATCAGACCCTCCTCGCTCTCAATCTTCCCATCCTGTGAACTTGCCATAATGGCTTGAGGTTGCGGCAACCAGCCCTCACCGTAGCGATTGGTGTACTTCTTTTCCACATCGGCGAGGTCTTGCGTGCTTGTGGGGACGTATGCAAATGGTTTGCTGAATATCGCTACCGTGTCGACATCTTCTAAACTCAGGCCAACGCCGCTGTCTCGTCTTGCATCGGTCTCCACACAATGATCACCTCCATTCAAACCGCAACTTGCATCTTCCCAGCTGAGACCAGTCTTCTTCCTGAAGAACTTCTTGAACATGTCATATGCAAACTCCCACGTGCTGCCCTTCGGCGCAAGCTCTGTTGTTTCTTTGACTTTCAGCTTGGGATTTGCTCCTGCGGCTTTCTTTGTATAGTGTAGGTAGAGCGCGTACCTCTTCTGTTGCGATGGATGGGCTTGTGTTGATGATGAGGGCAGAGACGCTGATGAACAAGCTTTGAAAGGAGCAGACGGAGCCCCAGTAATGATTGACAGAGTGCAAGCGTCAGTACGAGAGCTAGAGGGATTGGAAGTCGACTCTGATATGCTCTCTGGCGTAGGCATTGTGTCTTGGAGGGGTGGATCTGGCCGTTCGAAGGTTTCGTAGAGCTGCAATGAGTAAGCAAATGGCTGCGGAACGTCGACCCGTGGTGGTAAAAGAGGTTCGTTAATCCATGTGCCGACCGGGCCTATGTCAGGTGCATATGAAGCTATCGGGTAGGTGGAGAAGGGGATATGCTGGGGCCAGTGACTGATGGAGGACGTGAGCAAGCCAGAACCCAATTTCAAGGCCTGCAAACGGGTAGTGAGGTTGGAGACCACGCTGTCATGGTCTTGTGCATCGGTCGGCGAGGATTGACCATCGTGAAGGTCCTCGCTGGACCTTCGCATAGTCTTTCTCCCAGTGCAGCAGGTCTCGTCCTCGAGGTAGTGAGCATCCGTGTCGTTGTTGACGGTGAAGTAGGCATCTGCAGTACAACGAGTGCTTGTTGTGTTAGTATTGACCGACCCCATTGGGGAGGCCATGTCACCATCTTGAATGACGGCGAAGCTTTGTTGGTTGCTTTGTACCTGTAATGAGGCCTGGTTGTAGAATGACTGGATTGGTTCGTCTCAGCACGCGATTGCAGGCCAGGAGCACACTAGCATAATACACCCACGACGAAAAACATGTCGGAGATTGAATGTGCTTACCTTGATCTGGTAGTGCTCTTGCACTTCATCCAAAATGTCATTCCTGACGAGCGTGATCAGGTGCACGAGCTTATCCTTGTCGGCATATGGCCGATACCCACCTAGCGCAATGTCAGTACGCGTGTGATATGCTGAGCACTAGCAGTACTCACTCAGCGCCATGTCTCTCTCGAATTCGAGGAGTGACTTGTCGAATTTGATGCCTGAAGAGAGCGATCATGTCAATGTGGCGTTCCTTGCAGCACAAACAGTTTCTTGTACACGATGCGATCATAGAGAAATATCTGAGCTTACCACAAGCAACAACCTGCTGCATCTTGCCAACATTGCTCGTGTCTTCGCTACTAGAGTGCTCTTGGTCACCTCCTCCAGTAGAGCGAGCTGCTTCTTTCGCCTCAGCTCGGAGAGCACGAGCCTTTTCTTTCCTCGCTGCAAGTTGCTTCTCTTTGCGCTTCTTGAGTACTTTGCCAGCATGCTCGACTTCCCAGGTATACTTCTTATTGACTTCGTCGAGGGGTTTTCGCTTGTTAAAGTTCAAGCTGTCTTCCAGCCATGAGAGCCTCATCAGGTAGATCGTTCGTTTGCGACGGGCTTCGATGACTGCAGCTGTGTAAGTGGGCTGAGATGTGTTGATGCCGCTTGGTGACTTACCCATAGGCTGCTTCTTGTAATTGTTCCATGCTTTGGCGGAGACGATGAGATGAGTGACATCGTCTGTGATCTCCTCGGAGTGTTTGGCGCCATTGTGTTCAATCCAGCCTTTGATCTTGTCTGCTTTCTTTGGGTCAAAGCCCTCGGTATAGGCTATCATAGCCTTCCTGAATGTGCCAACCTTTGGCGGCATCCTGATGGTAGAGCCTTCGACTAAATGAGAGATCGATAGAGAGACACGCGATAGCTGGCTCCCCAAAGTACACCTGTAAAGAAGATCAGTAGTAGAGGACAAGGCAAAAGCGAGACACAGAAGCGAGGAATAAGGAAGAGGAAACAGAGAGGCAATGTATATCATGATTGTGTGTCGCCATGCTGTCAGCGACAACGTTACTGATCAAAGCTGACTATGGCGTGCAGCAATCAGAGCGGTTGAAGATTGAAGTGAGCTGGTGGAGGAGCATGACTGCAGGAGGTCAATGCCAAGGCTGCCGTAGTTGCAGAACTGCCCAGGGGAAGGCGCGACTCGGACGTGTAAGCATGCTGCCAACGCCACGCGCTCTTCCACGGTGTTCCGAAAGCTCTGCGGCCTATGTTAAGACGAGCTGCTGGGGGTTTGGTTGGCTCGATACCAACACAGATTGTTGCACTGGTAGAGTCCTCGACCAGCTATCTTAGCTCTTCGCCGCCGCCACAAATGCAGCAATCTTCTTCAGATCCTGCTTACCGTCGGTCTCGACACCACTGCTTGTATCGACAGCGATAATATTATCCCTGTAGGGCCCAAGCTGCTCAAGCACAGCGGCCACATTGCCCGCATTCAAGCCACCGGCAAGCATAGCTTTGACGCTGGGATCCTGCTCGAAGACCGCTCGAACATCTTTGCCATCCAACATCTTGCCTGTGCCTCCTGCACCGGCATCAAGAAGCGATATTGCTTGATGCCCTCTCACACTGAAGCCGATCTCTCCTGGTGCAAAACGGCGGACGACAGGTACTGGTATACTTCTGGCCCATTCGAGTGGCTCTGATCCATGCAGCTGTACCATGTCGAAGTCAAACCTATGCACTTCCTCCACAATGCTCTCAAGCGGCTGATTTAGGTAGACGCCCACAACTTGTGCCCGGACAGGACTGACAAGAGACCTTGCTCTGTGATCGAAGTAGTCCTCCGTGCCAACATGGGCGGCGGATGACTGAGTTTTACGCTTCCTCTTGGTAGTTCTCACGGTGTTGACGATCTGCTCTACTACTTCGTCCTGCACAAATCGCGACCGACCAGTGACACGGATGACGCCAATGAAGTCAGCACCAGCTTCGATGGCCGCCTTGGCTGCTTCTGCCGACCTCGTGCCGCAGATCTTGACTGCAAGGGGCTGCTTGACATTTGTCTTTGGCACCGTTGGCTCACCCAGTAGATCAGCGATGAAAGCCACCGTATCGGCGGGTCGCATCAGGGCTTCTCCAACAAGCACACCCTTGACACCTTCCTTCTTGTATGCTTGTACGTCTTTCGGACCCGAAATGCCGCTCAAGGCGCAGACAATGGTTGACCTTGGCACGATGTCCATCAGTCTGCTGGTCGTGCCCAGGTCAACCTCGAAATTGGTCAGATCCCTGTTGTTGACACCGATGACCTGTGAGCCGAGCTCGACCGCAACCTTCATCTCTTCAGCAGTATTGACCTCAACCAAAGGCTCCATGCCCAGGCTCTGTGAGTACTTGTACAACCTTGTGAGAGTGTCCACATCCAACATCTTGACAATAAGCAGCACAGTGTCAGCACCGGCTAGTCGTGCTTCCAGTATCTGGTACTCGTCGAAGATGAACTCTTTGCGTAGGATGGCAGGTCGATTCGGCATGCAATCAAGTGCTTTGCGTACAAAAGCCAGATCTGCCAGACTTCCCTTGAACCAGTCTGGCTCGGTGAGAACGGAGATGACAGAGGCGCCTGCCTGGGCATACTTCCTTGCTTGTGCTGGAGCGCACGCGTTGAGTTGTATGTCGCCTTTGGAGGGAGAAGCACGCTTGATCTCGGCCAGAAGCGAGACAGGATATTCGGATTGTCTAAGTCGGTCTGGGAAGGAGATCTGCGGAGGGGCTAGACCGAGGTCGTATGCTGCTTGTAGGTCTTGTGGCCTTTGGGACGGGATCTGTTTCTGAGTATCCACCAATTCTCGCCTGCGGTCAAAGATCTTCTCGAGGATGTTTGTTTTCTTCTCAGTGCCATTTGCAGCACCATTGACGTGCTTCGACTTGTTCTCGGCCTCCCATGTGCCACCGGTCATTTTCAGGAAGTTCTTCAGCATGGTACGGCCATGTTCGGTCAGGATGCTCTCTGGGTGGAATTGGACGCCCTCCATAACATATTCTTTGTGACGCACGCCCATGATAACGCCTTTGCCGCCATCTGGACCGGCAGCGATCCAGCTCGAGACCTCCAGGCACTCAGGTAGGGTGGGGTGTGTGCCGGCGAGAGAGTGGTATCTGGTGACTGGCACGTCCTGCGGTATCGAAGCGTAGGCTCCTTTGCCATCGTGTCGCAAAGGGGAGGTCTTGCCATGTAGAATCTCGCCAGTGACATCGACCTTTCCTCCAAAGGCCGAAATCATGCACTGCTGGCCCATGCACACGCCAAAGACGGGGATTTTGCCAGCGAAGTGGTTGATGGCAGCTTTACTCACGCCAGAGTCACTGTCAGGGTGGCCAGGACCAGGCGAGACGACCAGCTGAGTGGGCTTCTTTGCGATGAGCTCCTGCAAGGTGATCTTGTCATTGCGATAGACCGTCACCGTCGCCCCTTCCAAGATTAGGTACTGGTAGACGTTCCAGGTGAAGGAGTCGTAGTTGTCAATGAGGACGAGGTTGGTGGCACTGTCGAGTTTGGGAGCAGGAGGAGTGTCGAAGCGTGAATGGTCGATCAGATCTGGTGCAGGCATGGTGTTGGAATGTGGTACAGTGACCAGAATGCGTGCATGGACACAGCTTGAACGTTGGAGTCACTTTCTGCAGGAACACTCCCCAAGGCCGCGGCGGGCTCCCTCATCGCCTCAGGCCTCAGGGACTCACCCACCGCCGTCTCCATTTCACCACTAGTACAACTTTATCCATTAGCGCCCTTTTGCGCCGATCATGTTTGACGCGTTTGTGTGCGGAAGGCGCGTCTCTGCGGACTTTCTGTTTTGAGGGAAGCGTAGGACCATAGGCAGACGGTTAGTAGCAACATATCGTCGCTCTGCTGATTGCTCCGGCTTCCTTCTCAATGCGCAATGGCGCCTAATGGCAGCCTGTACCTGCCAGATCTGCCCAAGCTATTTGCAGGAGAAGAGCACATCTTGTAAGTCTGGAACTGCTGTTGCGCCTGGGCAGAAGGACTGACTAGTAGCAGGTCATGGCATGATGTTCCTGTCCATGCATGGGACGTCTCAACAGTAGACGCCAAAGACTCAGCACGGTGGAGGGACATCTTCAGCAACGAACGAGTGCGCAGCCAGATCCACCGACCCAGTCCGTCGTTTGAGCCAGCCAGTCCAGCCAGTCAGAAGCAACTCGAGGCTGCCACAGCAGCAATCAATGTTCCCCCTTCCTCCGACCAGTATTATGACATCTCCCAAATCAAGTGCGACGCCTCATTCCTGAGTACCGAGCTGAAGTTGGACCAGGTCCAGGCCCTGAGAGTGGTTCTGTTGGAGTGGCAGAATCGTCCTCTGTTGCACCTACAAGCTGGCTACTCAGAAGCAGAGCTTGCTAGTCTGAGAGATGTCTATGCCTCGCAGGTGGCCTTTGATGCCGACTTCGAATCAACCACCTTCGTATTGAGAGACGAAGACGAATTCAAGACCGACTCAGCAAGAAGGAGGAGGCAGATATTCATCCATTTCCAAGAATGCATCGGTCTGTCAAGGACATGGTTGGTTCTACAGGATGCAGAACTCGCGAACCAGCTTAGTCTTGCCACCACGCCAGAGTCTGCCTCTCCCTTCCCTAACATTGCCTCTTGCATAGACCAGTGCATGGATCTACTGGTCAAACAGCTGGACGAGTATGGCCAGGGTCCGCAGTGGGATGTCATAGACCAAGACTCGGATTATCTCTGGCAGACCGGTCACCTCTTTTACGCTCAGAGCTTGATGCAGATCGTCATTGCACAGGTCCGTGCCATGCCCACTGCGCCGCGGGAACCTCTCAGGCAGTGGTTCCAAGTCATGGGCGATCTGGTCTACCTGAGTACCCTCGAGCCCAGTCCACTGTTGACTCCTGATCACTTGGCCCAGCTCCACCATCTCGTCGCTCTCACTACTCTGACTTTTGTCGACCCTGCTAGCACCATTCACCAGCTCGACAATGACCCACAACACCACTGGATGCAAGACACCAACCTTGTCTCAGACGTTCACCAGAATCTCTCCAATGCCGTCGACGCCGAATGCATGCAAGCTACTCCCGCTGCCTATGCCTGGGCTCTACTTCTGTCAAAAGTCCGCAATGATGTAACAGAAGCTAGGGACCGAAGAGATAGTCCCGTTGTCCAAAGAGCTATCGATACCTATGATACCGCCACAGGTAGACGGGCTTCCATCCCCGCCTCTGTCCAACACAGCCTCTTCGAAGACATTACAGACGCCGTCGTCTCTGCCTCACCTCTGACGGATCCTATTGGTGTCGTTCTCAAGCATACCATAGAAGCACTGCACGTTGCTGATCTGCTTGCTGACATGGCTACATTCTCGGGTTTCGATCTTCTGCCGGTCACTAGACTGGAGAGGCAAAAGTTACTGCAGGAAGTCATCGTAACCGGCACAACTTACCTTCCAGCTTCCGAAACCTACGGTTCTGCTGTCCTGACGCCCCAGTTTGCCCTACTCGAGCCTGCCAATCCAACGCCAAGTGCTCGCAACGAAGTTCTCAATACTTGTACAGCTTTCCTCAATACCGACGCCCTGCTACAAGACATCCTAGACGTGGCTGCATCCCGCTTTCCTTTTGAAGCAATTCCATTCTTGCGCCTGTGCCGAGAGCTTGCACAAGCCGAGATCTTCAATAATGGCACCCAATACATCACCTACCGCCTGCAAACTCTCAGATCTTTCACCCACAACGCGACGGGTGCGTTCGAGTCCTATCACACAATCCGTGAAGATGAGAATCTCAACCTGGTTGCCCTCGATCAAAACATCTTCGCTTTTCCAACAGAGACAAACCGTTTGTTGACACAGGGGCAAGTTAACCAGACCGCATTGGTGATCCCTGCAGACACCCAAGGCGAGGTCGTATCGGAGCAGAACCCTCCTATCGTCCGTTGGCAATTCGACTATTCTGGGTTGCATTTGATTGGCGACTGGCTAGAACGGCATCGCAATGGTAAGCTCTACGAGGTCACTTCGCCCCACGAATCCACATCGGACGTGGTCACAGAAATCATACTGCTACTCGCGAACTTGATGACAACCACGATGTCTTCTACTAATGAGGCGGACAAGCGAAGTAGCGAAGTGGATGCCATTATCAGAGAAGTCAGCGCAAGTCTCATCTCCAGGACCGATGTCATCGGGTTGGTCTTTGATATCCTTGAGCAAGAACTGCAATCATATCGTCGCCGGCCGGCAAACACCTTCGACACCGACGTACTTTGCGCTACCATTATTTTCGCCAGAGCAGTTCTTAAGGCCAAGCCAGCACAGTTTTGGCAGCTCATAGCTAAGACCAGCATGGTCGACCTTCATGGAGGTAGCGGACTGCTCTATACGGTCATATCTGGTGTCGAATCACTGTCTGGCTACGCTCCTCTTACAGAAGTCTTATGCCAACTCTACCAGGAAATGCCTGTCTCTGCGCTGCGCCGACTGTCAAGCTCAAATGAAACCCAACAGTGGAGATCAAAGTACAGCACAAGCCTCTTGAATAACACCGAGAAGACCTACGATGGGGTACTAAGAGGTATGACTCAGAATATGCTAGAGATATTCGAATCGGTAGGTCAGTGGAAGACACTACCCTTAGGACAGGAGCCTCGCATTATCGCCAGCCTGAGCGCTAGCTTCGCGCAGATCTTGCAGTACAGACATGGCATAGGTTCTCCACTATCCAAACTAACTGCGTGTTTCGGTCCCGCTGCCAACCTCATCATAGAACGACTGAGGCCAGCAAGCGCTGATGATGCGAGATCTGGCCCTATTGCGACACATCTCCTGGACTCTGTCAGTCTCATCCCGTCATTTTCTTCCACGACAGAACGGGATGCTTGTCGTACATCACTGTTACACCTCTCGAACGTCATCGTCGATGCTGCAAACGCGGCAGAACTGCCTGGTTCTGGTCTCGAACCGACGCTACTCGATCTTTCGCCTGTGTTCGTTCGGAACCTTTACATAAGCCATCACGCAGATAGAAACATAACTTATGAGCTCCTCCAATCACTGCTCAATGTGGCAGTAGTGCAGAAACCAGTCTCCCTGCTAGGTCATCTTGGCTCGACATCGAGCATTGATTTCCTCGACGTCCTTGGTATGGCAGCATCATCTGCCAATACAGGTACGGCCGTCAATGCATGGAACGTCCTCAATTTGCTCATCAGCAAGGATCAACAATGGCTTTCTATCGTGATCCTTACTGGATCAATACCCGACAAACAAGGCAATGCTCCGGAGAGCCACCGGGGCGCGTATCGAGGCAAGCTCTTCGCTGACAGAGCTATCGACCTGCTGTCCAAGATTGATTCAGCAAGAAAGAGCAGTGAGCTCGATGTGGCTCGTTCGGTGCTCAAGTTCATGGTGACTGCACAGCAGAACTGGTCTTGGACATTGACTATGATGCGGTCGCGGCAGGAGATATTCACATCACTAATCCACTACGTGACAAAAAGTACGGATGAACAACACAATACAAGCGGCGCCGAGCGACGGATGATTTGCGCTCTGATCACGGATCTGGCCTCGGTACACCTGCAGTACGCCAAGTCTGTTCGAGATTTGAAGTTGATGAAGGTTTTCATTCCTCTTCTGAACTGGCTTACGACCAACGCCGTAGATGTAGCAGGCTACAACACTTCGCTGCATGCAAATCTTGCGAAGAACTTCGCTTCGAAGTTTGGCCTGGACCTGGACAATTTCAAGAATAATCGCCTGAACAGGTCCGAGGACAGTGATTATTACGACGTCGAGACTGCTAATGTTGTTCTCGTCGGCAACTCGGCATGGAGAGTAGGGCGTCGCCGACCACAGAGTACCGATCAATCATATAGTTCGGAAGTTGAACGTGCCAACGACAATCTGCGAAATGTCGAATCAGAGCTGGTCTTGCTCCATAGCTTTCAGAGTCTGTGCATTGAGCATGCAGCCTTTTTCGTGCAGGATCATGGCATTCAGGTCACAATGGCACACATCTCACAGCGCTGCCTGCAAGCCAACACCCAGAAATATCCGGCTGAACAGCTGTTTGATGACCTGCTGCAGTCTCGAGCCAATATAGCACTAGCGCTGATGCAGCGCCTTGTCGAGAAAAAGTGCCATGGTTCTGACTACAGACAGCTACTCAAGCCCGCTTGGGAAAGTGCACTCTTCAGGAACGGGAACTACGAGCAGGCGATCGCCAGTGGCGATATTACTTACTGGCGAACGAGTCTGATGGTTGTGCTGCTAGCACTGCAATTCCACCTTGGCTCAGGTTGGAAGCCGCTAGCTTCGCACACACCAAAGGCCGCTGACTTGCTCAAGCACAGCAATAGCATCATACCGGAGGTCGTTGAAATTGCAACAGTTGTGATTGCTCAAGGCATTTCGACCATTGTGTCAACAATGCAGGAGCAGAAACAAGCTGAAATGCAACAGCAGACGCAAGTCGACAAGGTCGACATTGGGACCAAAGACATCGGGCTTGTTCTCAGCTTTCTCGAAGTCATTCTGCGTATGGCTCGGCTTCCAGACTTCGCGTCGCAGCTTTCGGAGCGACTGATCGGTATGGACGCTACGGGGTCAGCAATGAAACTGTACATGTGGTCCCATCTTCTAGCCAGTGAAGAGACTGAGAACGACCCGGTCCACGCAATCTACGCGATGCGACTGCTCGTTGCATTATCCACACTTCCTACCGTGGCAGAGGAGCTGGCTGTCGAGGGTCTACTAAACCAAATACTTACAGCGCGGGTCACACAGGTACTTCAGAAAGTTCCCGATGGTGTGACCAACCTAGATAAGCGACCTCATTGTCAGGTTCTTTACACGATCTGGGCAGAGGGTATTTTGCCCCTTTCGCTGAATCTCCTCAATGCAGTACGCGCGCCGGTGGCGGCAGAGATCAGCGTGTTCGTGAATGCATTTTCGAGTCAGCTCATCCGAGCAAGCACAGCTTTCCAACCACGAGATGGGCAATTTATCACTCTGACGCAGGCTAAGGAAGTGGCGACGCTGAGTCTGTTGTCGTACATGCTTGATGACTACCAAATTGCAGGGGCTAGTGCAGCTGTCGACCCCTCCACCATACAGTCCTTGTTAGGCTTCGATGAGCACAAGAAAGCACTTACCGCAGACCTAAAAGCACATATCGAACTCAACAAGGACGCGATCCGAGCCAAAGTGGTACCTACGACGGAGCGAGAGCTGGTATGGCACAATGAGACGAAGGAGCATGCAACTAGTGCTTTGGTCCTGAAGGTATTGGAAGAAATGAAGATGGCAGTAGCTTGTTTGAATGCCGACGACGAGCAAGGTAATAGCAGTGGGGAGACGCGGAGTTCTCAGTAGGTGATTGGTTTCGGAACGCGGAATGTGGAAGGCTTTTACTGCGCAGGGCATCACGAGTTTTGACGTCGAAATGAGAAATCCTTGCGCCAGGTACACCCAGCTTCTTAGCTTGCCAAGTGCGGTTGACGCAGGAGTGACAATTGACTATTCGCTGGTGGGTATGCTCCAGGCTCCGTTTGAACGCGACATGGGTCGCTAGACCCACACTAGTATACCGCATTTTCAACCACTTCGCCCTTGTCCTTCGGAGCATTGGCTTCGGCGCGAACATGTGGGTCTGTGCCACGTTTTGGTTTGGGGTTGCAATTCGACGATCAACCAGGGTTGCGACATCAATGACCGAGATCTTTTCCCACTAGCGTACCCAAAACCAAGGTTCTTCCTAGTCCGCGTTCGTCTCGGCTGCTCTGCTCTGCTGTCATGCAGGCAATACTTGCCTACTCGCTAATCTCTTCGTTACCTTGGCCCTGCCACAAACCCCGTGCGCGTACCTGCCTTTATGTTTTCAACTAACAAGGGCAATTGTGAACGTGACAAGCAGCCCCTAACAATGGTCCATTACCTGCTGTCAAACTATGGGTACACAACGTGTGGTTCACCTGCATACACATTTCTTTCGCTCCAAGCTCGGTTGACTCGCGGTCTACTCTCGTCAGAGGCCGAGCGGTTCTTACCTTACATATGGCAGTGACCTCCAGCCACGTTTCACACCCCAACACATCGACTTTCTCAACCATCGACTGAGTGCCGGTCTTGCTGATCACCTTGCAAGATGTTTCTCGAGCCCAAAGGTCGCGATTGGGGCTCACTCGTGAATTGGGACGACCTGGCCAAGATATATGCGGTGTTCACCATTCTATGGACGGTGCTTCTGCTTGTCGGTGTCGTATGGTTGATTCTCAATCGTGACCTACCCTTCATCAGGATTAGAAACCTGCCTCTCGCCATTTCCTCGACGGTCTTCCTCCATATCTATCTTGTCAAAATATGTCTTGCTTACACAACCAACGGCCATTTCCTGTGCTCGGCCGAGTTCTGGATCATGAGCATATATTTGCCGATCGGTATCGGGTTGTATCAAGCATACTTGGACCAATTGCGAAGCGTGTGGGAGCAACAGCAGAAGTTGGTCTCGTCCCGAGACTCATACCACGAGAGAGGAGGGAAGGGTGTTTTGCATTGGTGGCGGTCTCTTTCCAGCCTGAGGAAGTCATATTGCTTCGTCGGGTTGGGCATGCTTGTACAGGTTAGTAGTGTTCCGATCTGAAAGACTCTAGACTGACAGTTCCTAGTTGGTTGTCACCGCCGTCCTTTACGCAACTACGCCGACACTCCAAGGAGACTGGTCTAGCTATGGTGACATTCCTCACTCAAAGGGCCAGGGACTATGCCGCAAGTCCTTGCCATGGATCCCATCAGCCTTCTGGCAACTGTTCTTCTCTTGGGTCTACGGCCCATACACCCTCTTCAAAACACGCAAGATCCGCGACATCCATTTCTGGAGAGCTCAGGTCATCATTAGCGTCATTGCAGGATTACCTGGCGCTCCTATATGGCTAGCTTCATTATACGCGCCTCAATTCAAGCCTATCAATAAGCGGTTTGTGCCTCCAATGTGGCTCGCTCCTGGAATTATCGTGATTCAATTTGTTACCATTTTCTTCCCCATCTTCGAGTACTGGCAATCGAAGCGGCAACTACGGAATACAGTGTCCTTGTTGCAGGCATGGGACGAACAAAGCCAGAACTCCGACCAGTCGTACCAATCATCATGGGGAAATTCGACGAAAAACTCAATGTCGATCAGCAACCGACAGGTGATTGCCGCGGCCCCGGATCCAGGCACAAGAATTAATACCATGGCATCGCTACGCAAGGCTCTATCCGTCAACCCCGGACCACTCCTCCATTTTGCCGCCACGAGAGACTTTACAGCAGAGAACATCCTCTTCCTCGTGCGGGTGCGCGAGTGGCGGTCCGCATGGGAAGTCGCGCCCACGACCGGCATGGAAATCTCACCTCCCGCGTTCACGAACCTCTTCAACATGGCTGTCGACATCTACAGTTCTCTGATCGATGAACGCACCGCCGAGTTCCCAATCAACATCGAGGACAAGATCCGGCGGAACCTCGACGCCGTTTTTGCATCCGCTGCAGCTGTAAGCGACAGCCGTCGCAGCACCGAGTCGGACGAGCAGACGTTGTTCGGCGAGGGTTCTGCAAAGTCCGACATTGTGCCATTCGAGCGCATCACGCTGAAGCAGATGGGCAATGGCAGCAGCAGCAGCAGTGGCTCATCCCCGGGCTCTCCGCAGCCACAACTGTGGGGCGTTCAGAACCCGACCGCCACAACGGTGCTGGGAGTCAAGTCGCTGGCGACGCCGTCGCCACCGCCAATGACCTTGTTTGCGCCCCATCCCTGTGTGCGACCGCTGGGCGACGCAAAGGGTGTGATTCGGGAGGGTTTCGGCAAGGATGTGTTTGATGAAGCGGAGAGGAGTATTGAGTATCTCGTCTTGACGAATACATGGCAGAAGTTTGTGGGGGTCGGGAACGCGAAGAGGATCGAGAGGGAGGTGCTGAGGGAGAAGAGTGTTACTAATTGACGATCGAGCCTGCTATGTAGAATCTAGGTAATTTTGTTGGTTTATCATGGAGCTCCGAGAAGCTCGCTTTGTGTATTACAGCTATGTCAGGTGTCTTGTGTTGGATTGGTACACGAGGTATGAGTAGTGACGGGTACCTCACGTCAGCGCTCGCGCTGTATTGATCTCACATCGCTGTACTCAGTAACGCAGTGTATAAAGTTGGCTGCGAATAGAAAATTGTAGATTGATGGTCGGTCCCAAGTGTACTACCATCAAATCAGCATTTGCGGGAGGAAAACAACAACGAAACACCCACCAATCTCAAGACAAGCATGGTGGTGGAGAGGTCCTAAACAAAACGGGCAACCACATCTCATTAACATCGTGGGTATCATAAACATCACACCAGTTTCTTCCCGAACGCCGTGAAATGTATCGACACTGAAAGTACCGGTTCCTTCACAGATAGTCCTTCTTTCTTCCTGTCCTCGTGAACTGAGTCAGGGCCCACTCGACCTCGCCTCCAGCATCCTTCTCCAGCGTGCCACCCTTGATCTCAAAACAGCGCATCGTCATTCTTGGACCGACCTCGGCAAGCTCAATGTCCCGGTAGCCGGTTTGTACGAAGACATGGTGCCGTACTTCGATCGAGTCCTCGATGTTCCTGAAGGTCACCACTCTGTTGCCAACTCTATGCGGACCATCGCGCGGCGGGAAGAGATGTTTCAGGATTTGAACGACGCGTTTTCCCAGTCGTGTTGTGAACCCCTCGAACACCAGGTGAGGGTAGGACTCTGAGACTGTGCCGCGACTAGCATTGGGTATGTCGGCGCGGAGAACAACGTTGTGAAGACTGAACTTGGCGGTTGGGCCGTGGGGCAGATGGCTTATGGTCATTGCGGTGGGTGTTCCTCGGTGTTCGTGGAGAAGGATGATGTCGGTGAGGGCGGCAGCTTTGGCGCTGGAGAGGAGGTTGGGGAGGATGGTGTTTCCTCTGTTCAGCCTTATTGCCGTAGGCAGTACCAGGCGTATCTCTTTGCTGAACGTGGCAAGCCGCGTGCTGGGACTTCGAGACGTGGTCACCAATGGCCTTGGATCTGACAAGCCACTGAGCATGCTGTATTCATCGTCGAGTGAGGCTTGTGCTTCGGCTGTTTCTGCATCGAGCGACTCGTCGTACTTGTAGTCTTTGCGCAGTGATTTGTCGTTTGCGACCGCTGGGTCGAGTTGTTTCCCCGTGGCTAACGACTTCTTGAGCAGCGCTCGTTTCTCGGCAATGCTGGCATCGCGCAGTTGCAGCGCTCGGCGGTAGAGGTAGTCGCGACGTTCGCGTGCTTGTCTGCGATCCATTTTGTCTTTGTCAGCGTCACGACAAGAAAGTTCAAAGGCTGAGAATAATCGTCGCTGTCGGGCTGGTCTGCGAGAAAATTGTAGCAAAGCGAGCAAACAGTCGGCGGCAGCAAAACACAAACAGGGCAAACATCTGTTGCGCCTGCCGCACCCTGCAGAACACAAGCGGGTCGCTCCTGCCGCAATTACTGGTGCTTGTGGTACTGTACACCAAGGGACTTTTTGATAGGAAGTCCTCTACACGCTCTACCACCTCCTCTCCCCTCCCTGTCACCCTGCATCATCGTTTGTAGGGGACTCTCTACGCCGACACTGCCATCTTCCAAGTGCTCTGGAAGGTGTCTGCTGGGACCAGGTCTGGCAGTGAGCGCCTCACTTACGAGACAAGAGGGCGCTTTTCGCCTTCAGATCACCTCGCTTGCTACAGGGCTACCACCTCCACGACCTCCACCACCAATAACCTTCCCCACGTACGCGACCTCTGCGCAGCCTACGATTGATTGCTGGCCAACATGGAGGCCTTCAACAACATGGGAAACCATATGGTTTCCAACTCGGCTTCTGCTATCAATGCCACCGACGACGTTTCCACCCTCGACCCAGACGAGAGCATACTTAGCCTCGTCAAGGGGCCGCGACGGAGGCAGCACGATTACGAATCAGCAGACGGTGAAGATGACCTAGAAAGCCTGACCAGCGCGGCGCAGGAACAGCAACAGGAACAGGCTGCGAAGCAAGAAGAACCCGAGAAGGAACTGCCACCACATGCTTGCGCGTGAGTAGAATGACCATAGCCAGAGTCACGCTGACCACCCGCCAGATATTGTGGCATACACAACCCAGCCAGTGTCGTCCGATGTCTGTCATGTAGCAAGTGGTTCTGTAGTGCGCGAGGCAACACCTCTTCCTCCCACATCGTGAACCATCTAGTTCGAGCCCGACACAAGGAAGTCCAACTCCACCCCAGCAGTTCCCTTGGAGACACCGTCCTCGAATGCTACAACTGCGGCACCAAGAACGTCTTCCTCCTCGGCTTCATCCCAGCCAAATCAGATACAGTCGTCGTTCTCCTATGCAGACAGCCATGCGCAGCAATGCCCTCCTCCAAAGACATGAACTGGGACACCTCAAGATGGCAGCCCCTCATCGAAGACCGGTCCTTCCTCTCCTGGCTGGTCGCACAACCAACAGACCAGGAACAGTTACGAGCACGACACCTGAGCCCGCAGATGATCGCCAAGCTAGAAGAGCTGTGGAAAGAAAATGCTGCCGCCACCGTCACGGATCTCGAGAAAGCCGCCAACATCGACGACGAGCCGGCTCCGGTCTTGTTACGCTACGACGATGCATACCAATACCAGAACGTCTTTGGTCCCCTCGTGAAGATCGAGGCGGACTACGACAAGAAACTGAAGGAGTCACAGTCGCAAGATGGTCTGATTGTGAGATGGGATCTGGGCCTCAACAACAAGCATCTGGCCAGTTTCGTCTTGCCCAAGCTGGAATTGGGTGACGTCAAATTGGCCGTCGGCGACGAGATGCGACTGAAGTACACGGGTGAGCTGCGCTCCAATTGGGAAGGGGTTGGATATGTCGTCAAAATCCCCAATAACCAGTCGGACGAAGTTACCATTGAGCTGAGAGCCAAGGGCGACCACAAGTCGGTGCCGACAGAGTGCACCCACAACTTCACCGCAGACTATGTCTGGAAGGCTACCTCTTTCGACCGAATGCAACTCGCCATGAAGACCTTTGCCATCGACGAGATGAGTGTCTCTGGCTACATCTTCCATAGATTGCTGGGACACGAAGTCGCTGCTGCTCCTATGAAGACCCAGCTGCCCAAGAAGTTCAGTGTACCAGGTTTGCCAGAATTGAACGGTTCCCAGATCAATGCCGTCAAGTCGGTACTACAGAAACCGCTCAGCTTGATCCAGGGTCCTCCAGGTACGGGAAAGACGGTGACATCGGCTACCATCATCTACCACTTGTCCAAAATTAATGGTGGTCAAGTTTTGGTTTGTGCCCCTTCAAACGTCGCCGTGGATCAGCTATGTGAACGCATTCACCGAACAGGCCTGAAGACGGTCAGAGTCACAGCCAAGTCGAGAGAAGACGTGGAGTCCCCTGTTGGCTTCCTCTCCTTGCACGAGCAGGTCCGAATGAACGACAGCAACGTTGAGCTGACCAAACTTTACCAACTCAAGTCCGAACTCGGCGAGCTCTCCAGCCAGGATGAGAAGAAGTTCAAGACCCTGACACGAGCCGCTGAACGAGAGATTCTGACCAACGCCGATGTCATTTGCTGCACCTGTGTCGGTGCTGGTGATCCACGGCTGGCCAAGTTCAAATTCAGAACTGTGCTCATCGATGAGTCGACTCAGTCCGCTGAGCCCGAGTGCATGATCCCACTCGTGCTCGGTTGCAAGCAGGTCGTGCTTGTTGGTGACCATCAGCAGCTAGGCCCTGTCATTATGAATAAGAAAGCTGCAAAGGCTGGTCTCAATCAGTCCTTATTCGAGCGGTTGGTCATTCTCGGCTGTGCGCCAATCCGACTGAATGTGCAATACCGAATGCACCCGTGTCTGTCGGAGTTCCCTTCAAACATGTTCTACGAGGGCTCTCTGCAGAATGGTGTGACCATGCAACAGCGACTGCGACGAGATGTGGACTTTCCTTGGCCAGTTGTGGACGCACCAATGATGTTCTGGGCAAATCTCGGCAACGAAGAGATCTCTGCGTCTGGAACATCCTATCTCAACCGAACAGAAGCGGCAAATGTCGAGAAACTCGTCACGCGATTCTTCAAGGCCGGTGTCAAACCAGAGGACATTGGTATTATCACGCCATATGAAGGTCAACGTAGTTACGTTGTCAGCTCTATGCAAGCATCTGGTACATACAAGAAGGAGCAATACAAGGAGATTGAAGTTGCCTCGGTCGATGCCTTCCAAGGTCGAGAGAAGGACTACATCGTGCTAACTTGCGTTCGTTCGAACGATCACCAAGGTATTGGCTTCTTGTCTGATCCCAGACGATTGAACGTGGCTTTGACCCGAGCCAAATATGGCCTCGTCATCCTTGGTAACCCAAAGGTCTTGTCGAAGCACCCTTTGTGGCACTACCTGTTATTGCACTTCAAAGAGAGGAACTGTCTTGTCGAAGGTCCGCTCTCAAACCTGCAGATCAGTTTACATCAATTCAGTCGACCGAAACAGACCTACCGTGGACCACAGCGATACCAGATGGCATACAACCACGCCTCTCACATGGCAAGCGGCATGATGAATGGCAGAAATGGTCACAACCAGCGAGGTGCCATCCCGCAAGAAGGATCAGTCGTTGGCTACATCCCAGACGACGTCTCAAGCATTCACTCTTCTGCCATGGGCGGCGTTGGAGTCCCACCAGGCTATCCACCAATGTTCCAGGGTTTCACACCTGACAATTGGCCTGGTCTGCAAAACCAGCCAGGTAGAAGAGGCCACCAAAACGGTGCTAGCAAGGGCAAGATCGCCAACGCGGCTAGTGTAGCTGGTGAATCTACTGTTGCCACAGAAAGTGATATCACCGGATCAAGTGTTGGAGGTGTAGGGTTGGAGAACTTGTCTATCCCTGACCGTACCAAGACTGCCAGCTACAACCAATCGGACAGACTCAAGCGATACGTGGAAGGCGTGCCAAGCGATAAACCTGGCTACGCAAGAGGGCCTGTCAAGGCGAAAGATGAAGATGCGCAGAGCGTGTCAACAGCTTTCGCTAGCCAGGTTGGTGGAGAATTTGATCGATGAGTGGAAGGCCTGCAGCGCGAACAGTAAAGCGTTTCGACTGACAATCGAGCACTTGCTGAACGCGAGATTTCAACAACAATGATCATTGACCTGCACGGTCAGACTCATCAAGAGAACACCTACCAGCAAGGACATACAGTCATCGAAGCATCGATCAAAAATATGCTTACGCATAGCATTACTTAGTTTGCGACATGAACGGTGCCAGCAGCGGTAGATACACGCCGTACAGCACATCCCGCAAGCGCAGAAGTCAAAAATGACCAAAGTCACTGGCAAACACCGAGTCTGCCGTCGAACGATAGGAGCAGGGCAATGGTGGTCGTGTATGGATGAGACATAGAATGGAGCGAGCTGACGAGAAGTTGGGCGGACATGGGTAGATCTGGGAGACGAAGGATATGATGCCACCTCCGTTTCGACAACGTGCGAACAATAGGCAGTCGCCAGTCAGTATCTGGAAGCACGTTTCTAGTTGAGGTCGGCGGCGCATGATACAGTCACCTGAGAGTGAGCAGGTGGCCTGGGTTAAGAAGCTGCATAAGCCATATGCGTTCGTGAGGTGGAAGGTGAGAAAGCAGAGCCACTCACCCACGTTCCTGCAGAGGAGAAGAAAATATGACCACATTCATTTCATTCGTGTCGTACATTCGTCTGGTAGCTGCTTGCACGCCTCACAGATCTATGACTCGAGATAGAAGCTCCGCGCCTGTGGGAGTACTAACCTCTGGAATTTCCATACGTGCCTGCCTCCTCGTTGTCCTAGGGTTGGCGTACCAAGGCCTTCGGTTGCGCACGAGTGCCTGAACGCAGTCCGGTGAGCTCTTGGTGCACAAGCTGAAACAGCTGCAATTACCACGTTCAAGTCGTCGTTGCCTCGATATGCGTCTGTCTCGCTGGACCTTGCGGTATATCGCCTGATGTTGCCGTTGATCGTCCCTACGGTTGTGCCAGTGCTCCAGCATCTCTATTCGACGGCAGATGACCAGGGACAGCCGTTTGCTGCGCCTGTGCGATGTTACACAAGATCCACTGCAATTACTGCCCGGTACCAGAAGTCTACATGTCTTCGTCTCTGATTTGAATCACTCAACCACGATCGATGCAGCGCAGAATGACCGACGCAGGTGTCCGGCACACCTTACTCGTGCAGGTCGTATGTGATGGAACTTGATACCTAACTCGCAATCAATCTTCTCTTGCCAGAACTTGAGTCGCGGTAGCACAATATGACTTCAGATGGCGGCAAGGCACATGGGCAAACATGCATGTTCAACCTCCTAGGCGCTCCTCGACTACAGCTTCGTTCAGTGCTCACCATGAACCACAGGAGGAAGACCATCCGATCTAGATGTCCAGCGATCGTCTCCGGCCACGTTCTCGATCATGCTTGCCAAAGATTGAAGGGCCTGCTGTTGTGATGACTGCCTGTCTCATATATGGCAACTCTTCAGACTTGAGCCGCTAACAACGCTTCCTCGATCTTCAGTGTCCTATCACCTCCTCCAAACAGGCATTGACTGTCACCACAATGGCAGATCCTCTCTCAATACTGGCCGCAGTAGTAACCGTGATTGAGGTGGCGGATGTGGTCATGAAAAGCCTGTCGGTCGTTCGCCAATCTACGAAAAGCCTAAACTCTTTTTTGGAACAGACCTTGGAGTCTACCCAGTTAGTCGCTGCGTCACTTTCAATGATCAAAGATGCCACCACCGAACGCACTGACCTGGCTACTAATTTTGCGTTCACAGTACCCTTTTCCCGGACTGTAGCCAGGTGCGACAAGCTCCTAGCTCAGATCAAAACGGAGGTGGATGGCCTCTTGAGTGCACCAAGTCCAGAAACGAAGACTCTCAACAAGATCATATTCCGAGCAAGGCTGCCCTTTGCAGAAAGGCGGCTCCGTGAACACACACAGAGTCTGCACAAGCTTCGTGACGACTTGAGCTTTTGTATGATTGCTGTGCAAAGTTATGCCACGTTGCGGTTTCAGCACGCTCATGTTGGCGTGAGTATCGCCACCCCACGCATCAAGGACTTTCGTGCCAACTTCGATTTCGGATCGGCTCATGCATGCAGCGCTATGATGTGCTTTGCGGCTTTCTTTAGAGATCTATGCACTGACGGTCGTCAGCCAGTATCTGCAGGCTGGTGGGAAACTGCGACGGGGTTGGGTGAGCGTACATTGATCGAGGCATATACGGCACTTGTGGCTCATCGTGACTACTTCCAACCATTGGTCTCCCACCTTGACCGATTTGCCGATATCCTCAAGCCAGCACATACCACCGGTCATATGGTCTTCAGGCTAGGCGCAGGGAAAGTCGTACAGCTGCAGCAAGAGTCTGTTGATGGAGCTGAGCGGTCGTCAGACCGTGCATTTGTACCAATGCCGGCATCTCACCAAGGTGCACGATTTGTCCAAGGCTCAACCCTTCATCCTCCCCATCGAGGCTTCACCCTCTCGGATGGTCATTTTCACAAAGCTTACCGTATTCTTATCGATGCCCGAAGCAATGCGAAGCCGTTCGAGACACTTCTCGACGCTCTCATACTACACTACATCCGTGATTGGTCCGAAAGATTCTGGGAAAAGGTACAAACCCAATCTGACGAGGGTGAAGCATCTGAGCTAAGTATCGAAGAGAAAGTACAGATATTGCTGTGGTTCTGGGGTTACGGGGTAAGAGACGATTGCGGATGGAAGTGCAGCTGGGAAGTTCAGGTCACGATCTTGCATCCAGGGCCCTGTTTTCAGGAACCTTGGAAAGCCAATCTGCATGCATTCGTCAGCCTTTTGGAACGCATCCCGTTCTACGCCCTCCAGCTTACTTACTTCTGCATGCGCGTGGACGGCTACGGAAGATCCGAGACATTCCGCATACTCGAGTGTCAACAGCATTCGTTCGCCATTGTTCCTCAGGCGGACGCCGAGATGCACATCGGCTACCATCTTCTGGATTTTCGAGCCTTCTCCGATCCAACAACGCTGCAAGGACCGGTCAGTTGCTGGTTCCCGACGTGTGAGCCATCGCTAGACACGTCCCAGATCGATGCTGACCGCATAGGCCCCGGCAACGCGTGGATGGGTTCGCACTGTACGGGCTGCTATCGCCAGACGGAGACCGCACAGAGCATGGTATGGCAACTCATGGCGTTCAGGATGAGGCCTGTGGAAAAATACGCTCGGCCGCCTTTCGTCTCGAGCCGCTGTTGCAGAGGAACGGATCCACGGACGCACCACGACGAGCGTCGATCGGAGAAATGTGTACAAGCGGCCGGCGACGCTTGGAGGGACAAGATTGATCGTTCGTTGTCTCGTCCGGGCTTTCCGCATTGGGTCTGCTGTCAGCTCATGACTTCTCTGACGTGGCTTGCTCATGACATGGTAGAGCCGCTGGTCTTGAGCGGGCAGCGGTGAATGTAAGTTATCACGGAACTAGTGACGGCATAAACGAGATTTTTTGTTCAGTGTTCAGTGTTCAGTTTTTAGTGTGAGAAATTCTAGTCATCATTGGTGAAATTTATCTCTCTTCAACACGTTTTTCTTTGATATCAGCACAGTTTAGCTCACGTGCTGGTCCGTCATGTGACAATTTGTCCCTTTCGTTCCTGCACTCAATCAGCTCGACCGCTGGGTCAGCTACCGCCCTTTGCCGCATGGATCATGTGGTGCTTGACACCACCCATGCTCCGCCCTGCTATTTAGACATCGATAGAATCAACGACAACACCCTTCTGCCAGCTGTACTGCATCCGCTCACTGACCTGTTGAGCACTCTCGTGACTGACCAACGCACTGACCAGATACATGGCAGCGTCAATGCCACAAGTGCTGCCCGCAGCGGTGACAACACGCATGCCACCAAGTCTCATGGTCGATCGACGCACGATACTCTCGCGTCGTGCATTGCTCATCTTCCGTGCCTCACTGCCCTTCCTCACCGCCGCGTTACTGCCCTTTCTTCCCGGGTTCTTCTTGAACACGTACGGGTTATTCTCTAGGTCTTCACCGAGATCGAAGCGGCCTTGGTTGACGACGTATCGCTCACCCTCGAGCACCTCGGTGCGGGTCTCGAGCTCTTTCTGCGCCGACTCCTGCGCCAAGATCTCCAGCTTGATGTACTGCTCCGGCCGTGTGGTAGCGCTCAGGCCCTGCAATATGCCCTGGCTGGCCAGGAACAGAGAGCCCGTGTCCACACTGAGGATGGTACGTTCCTTGCTGGAATTGTGTTCCTGCAGATCAGCGAACGCGCGGATCAGGCCCAGAGGCTCGGACTTGTTCTTCAGGATCTCCTCGAAGTTGCCGCCGGCGACGACAAGGACGTCGTAGTCTTTGAGCGACTTGTAGGCGTCTTTGTAGGTGGTGTGGGAGCGGAACGAGGTGCCTGAGCTGGCCATGACGTTGTCGCCTGGGCCGACAAACTCGCAGTCGAAGGCTTTGTCGTCTACGGGGTGAATGAGTTAGTGAGTGGTTTAACGGGTAGATGCATGGTTAAAGCTTAGCATAGTGGGCTGGGGCAATGGCAGGTAGTGGTAGCTTGAGGGGACCAAAGATGGGTGCACCGGATGTGGAGGGTAGTGTGACAAGACGATTGCCAGCATGAACACTGCTGTTCTGATGCTGGCATGTAGGTTTAAGAGAAGAAAGACTCACCCTCGTCATTGACGTTGTGCAAAGCAGAAGACATGACCTCGAGAGGACCAACGAAGTCGAGGGCATTCATGTTGTGGTGGAGGGTGAAGAGCACGCGGATGGGCTCTGCATCAGCGCCCTCTTCACGGATTGCACTCATCGTGACGGTATTGTAGGTAAGTATGTGTGATAGAAAAGAGACGGAATGATTGCTGTGGTTCTTGTGGTAGCTGGAGGGAAGGGATTAAGAGGACAGGTCACAAGAGAGCACGCGCAGCTTCTTGGAGATATGGCTACTAGTGTGGAGGGACGACTACGCGGGGCTTAGCGCAGGATCCAGGAACAGCTGACTACGTGTACCAAGAGGCTAGACGTAATCTGGAGTTGCGGGGGTCGAGATGGCTGCCTGGTTTCTGAGGCACATAACAGCTCGGTCGAGAAGAAAAGCATGACGCCATAGCTGCCATTGTGCATATTTGGTCTCAGCCGTCACCGTACTACGCCTGGCTGACGACCAATAGACGTGACGACGGCGTCACCATCGAGTCTCGCTGAATACTCTTTACATTCTAGCAAGCAGCAGATGTCCTTGCCTCCATCGTTGCGCAGTACGGTCTATTGAGCACTGTATCCACCATCGACTACCACACCCTCTCCAACCACCCGAGCCGTGTCCTCACTCGCCAGACTTACCGCCATCCGCGCAACATCTTCAACTCTACCCCACTCGCCCCAAGGGGTCAACTTCCTCATCTCTTCCTCCCGTGCCTTGTCTCCCCAGTTTCCCGCCGTCATTGCGGTCTTCAAGAAGCCCGGACATAAGGCATTAACATTGATCTTGTACGGTGCATAATCGAGTGCCAGCTGACGAGTGAGGTTCAGGACGCCACCTTTGCTAGCGCAGTAGGCTGATGTACCGTGCGGCAGGGCGATATCGCCGAGCATGCTGGAGACGTTTATGATCGTACCACGGCGGGCCAGGGGGTGGATTTGGTGAGACTCTGTAGCAGCTGTCGTGTGAGTTCCAGGAGGTGGGTCGTTGGTCGTGGTCGCTGAGGACAGCGCAAGCGGATCTTGTTCAATCATTCGACGAAGCACGTACTTGTTTGTGAGAAAGGTGCCGCGAAGATTGACGTTCACCACGCGATCCCAGTCTTGTTCCTCAAGGTCATGTACCAAGGGTGAACCGGAGACGTTTCCCAGGCCTGCATTGTTGACCAAGATGTCAATTCTGCTCCCGCTTTCCATGGCTACACGTACCATATTCTGTACGTCCTCGGTGTTGTTGACATCTGCTTTCACGAATAATGCCTTGCACTCTCCATAGGTTGTGTTGATCAGGTCGTGTGTTGGCACCGGGTCTTGTTCAACCCCATCAGGTCGTGGGTCAGGCCTGAGATCCGCGCAAACCACGAGTTGTGTTCCATGTGAAGCATATTGGAGTGCTATGGCTCTGCCAAGGCCGGAAGACGTTCCTGTGATAATAGCTACCTTGTTGTGGAGCCGAGGCGGATGGTGTGTCTGGTATGTAAGAAGCTTCCGCGTACCTAGCCTACAGGTGGTACTATAGCTAGCTCTGACGTGAAGATACAATCGACATGGCTGTACTAGCCGTGGAAATCGGGATGAACTATTCATGTTACAACGCTGCTCTACTGAAGATTGCGGGAAACTTCGTTGTGGGCTTGCTATACTTCACTGGTCTAGCAAAGTGACGGAGGTGGTGTTCGGCTTGTCCTGCTATACCATTTTGCCTAGTCATTGTGTAGGTAGGAATACGAGATAGCAATGGAATCACTGTGGGTCCGAGGAGTTGGGCTCAGGCGGACAGGCCGGCTGGCGCTGCTGGCCTTGCAGTTCCGGACGTATCACATCAAAGGCCCATGCGCCCGAGAAGAACAGGGCATCGCGCGCTTCATTTCTCAATATCGAGGGCTCACTCGATCATCGGCCGTATTTATCATGATTGAGAAAGCACCTCAGTGTCTGCCGCAGATTGTCCGGTGCCTACCACAGCGTCAGTGCAGTATCTGCCAGGACAAGTCGTGTGTCGTTTGTGAGCTTTTATTCTCCGACCATCACTGAGACACTACCCAATAGCGAGTGAAGAGTGCGGCGACAGTGGCATGATCGTGTCTCCAGTAAATGTCGTGGTGGCTTGCTGTAATGCACGACACTGCGAAGAAACAGTACCAACTCCTGGGCACTTTGTAGTACTAATACCACCCGTCACCTAGTTCAGAGAGGCCAAGCCGGCTATTCTTCCCATTCACTGTTTAACCTCGGCATCTTCTGAGAGCCTCCACAGCCTGAAATACGGGGTGTGGGGCGAGATTCCGCATCAGAAGTCCTTCGAGTCCACAGCCTCGGACGAGATGACTTCTTCTAGTAGTTCTGTCAACTGGCGATTTAGTGAGCGTTCGTCCACCGTGCTGTGGCCAGCCAAGTACTTATACCATCGACCATTTGAACCAGGCATCTTGAGCTTACAACTTCTTACAATATTAATCGTCTTTCTCAAGAGCTCAAATAGAATCTCGGCACATTGCTCGAAGAGTGTCAGTCAATTCCTAGCGTCACATTGACCGGCACAGCTATCAGGTTGTCGATGACCACGTTCCCCTCGACCACAAGATCCTGAATTTACTGGATACTCGCATCTGTGGCAGTGATTAGTCTCAGGCCTACAACGCTCCAACCTCAATCATGCCTTACAAATCCCGCTGGTCGGTCCCCATCCCTGACTGCTCCCTGCCAACCTTTCTCTTCGGCTCCGCTTCTCACACAGAAAACTCATCTCTCGCCAACAAGAAATGCTACCTCGATGCCCAGAACCCCGAAAAGAACTACCTCACCCGCTCGGGCTTCAAGCTCTGGTCCCAGCGGTTCGGTGCTGGCCTGCGTAATCTGCCAGGATTCGCGCCGGGCGAGCGCGTTCTTGTGTTCAGCGGGAACAACCTCGCATTCCCTGTTGCCTTCATGGGCATCTTGATGGCAGGTGGCATCTTCAGCGCCGCGAATCCGAGCTTCGTGGGGCGCGAATTGGCGAATCAGCTGAAAGACTCTGGAGCGTGTTATCTGCTTGTTGCTCAGGCAAGTCTCGATACTGCGCTCGAAGCAGCCAAGATCGCAGGCTTGCCGACTGACCGGATACGGTACTTTGATGCAGATGCGCTCTTCGAGCAGGGTGGAATGGACAAGGGCGAGCAAAAAGGTGTCAAGTACTGGAATGGTATTTTTGTTGGAGAGAGCGAGGCCAGGAGTTATCAGTGGCCTGAATTGAAAGGTGAGTTAGTTTGCTCTGTACCCCCTCTATCGTTTCTGTGCCGTGGTTTCAGTGGAGAAAGCGATGGAGAACTACAATGTTTCTCTCGTTATGATTACCGTCATATGGATCACCGAAGGACCAGTCCGTCATGTGCTCATTCTGTCGTAACGCACAATGGCGCAGCATCTCATTCACAGTATTCCTGCGCCGGCTGAGAGACGTGTTTCTTGACATGCTGTGAGCTACCCTTCTGACAAGCATACTAACGATTTCATCTCAGGCCCCAACGAAGCCGCAGAAACAATCCTTGCCCTGAACTACTCCTCCGGCACAACCGGCGTCCCAAAAGGTGTAATGGTCACTCACCGCAACTACATCAGCAACTGTATCCAACACAACTACCTCGCAACACTTTACCCCAATTTCAAGGAACGCGCCGCTCGTGCAAAATGGGTCTGCTTCCTGCCTCTCTACCACGCTATGGCACAGACGATCTACTTGTCTGGTGGTGTGATGCGGCAAATACCGGTGTACATCATGACGAAGTTTGATTTTGTGCAGTTACTCGAGAACATTCAGCGATTCAAGATCACGGATCTGGCGATGGTACCGCCTATTGCGGTTATGATTGCTAAGCATCCAGTGGTGAGGAAGTATGATTTGAGCAGTATTGAGGCTGTGGGTAGCGGTGCTGCACCGCTGGGCGCTGAGGCAAGTCGGGAAGTAGAGAAGGTCTGGGGTGGGAGGTTAAATCTGAAGCAGGTATGTTCGTAATGCTCTACGGATGAAGCAACTGCTAACTGTCGTAGGGATATGGCATGACAGAGGTGACATGTTCTATATTGGGGTGGGATCCAACCAAATATAGCAACAGTTTCGCCGTTGGTGAGCCTAATGCGAACTGCGAAGCGAAGGTCATGCAGGTCGACGAGGACGAGCAGGGAAACCAGACTTTCACAGAGATCACGCAGCGTGGACCAGAGCACAGAGGAGAGCTGTGGTGCAAGGGACCGAATGTGATGAAAGGATACTGGAAGAACGACAAAGCAACAAAAGGAACGTTCTCGCCCGACGGGGAGTGGCTGAGGACAGGTGACGTATGTTATGTAGACGATGAGGGGATGTTCTTCATCGTGGACCGTATCAAGGAGTTGATCAAGGTCAAAGGAAACCAGGTTGCGCCCGCGGAACTGGAGGCATTGATACTGGATCATAAGGACATTGCAGACGTTGCAGTCATTGGCTTGCCGACACCCGATGGAGACGAGAGGCCAAAGGCATACTGTGTAAAGCAACCTGGCGCTAAAGTGACGGAGCAGGATGTGAGTGACTTTGTAAAGGACAAGGTGATACACTATAAGAGGCTGAACGGCGGCGTGGAGTTTGTGGATGCTATTCCTAAGAATCCCAGTGGGAAGATTTTGAGGAGACAGCTCAGGGACATGGCCGCGAAGAAGGCGCAGATACCGGCGAAGTTGTAGAATCGCGAAAGATGCCGATGACTCCTGTTCCGCATTTGTGCCCGCCGTATGGAGCATCATGAACCTACAATTCCATACTAGTGATCTGCTGTTGCTAATTCAGAGCATCGATCAAGGTACAGGGTGGCGAGGTCCTGAAGCTCTTATGTCAAACGGTCAGAAAACACGATGAAAGTCCAACTCGTGTGGACGTTCGACGAATCTAGCTATGCAATGCTTGATGTACATATCGTTACAACAGTAACACCGTAAAACATGACAAAGATCTTTTCATGATGTTCTACACCTCACTCATGCACCATAAATCTTCCCCGGCACATTCTTCACCAGCTCAACGTCCGACTCTGATCTTTCGGTTCGATATGACTCCACATCAATAGCCTTCGTAATGACACCGGTCTTCGAGTTGGCTGACCGATGGTTGCTGTATCCATTCTTGGACGTAGTTCGATAGTATTGTGCGTTTGGTCCAAAGTCGTGTGGAGTGTTTCTACCAGAGTAACCTCCGCCACGAGTCGTGCCAAAGCAACTTGGGGCGATTTTCCGCAGGAGTGGACGCATAGCTGGCATGCATGCGCAGATGATGAACATGTCGTTCTCGAGCACGGACCAGTAAATCGCTGCTGTGTTTTCGTCTGCCAGGGTATGTATCAGCTAATGCATCTTCACTTCAACTGCCACGAGTGCAACTTACAGGTTGGATTTCGCGTCATCGAGTACACGATTAGAGATCGGAGTCTCAGAACGCTGACGACTGTGATGCTAGGTACCGATATCAGCTCAATTTCGCAGCTTCGTAGTGGGCATGGACTTACACAAATCCAACACTAAACATGGCCAGGACCTGAACCTTCTTTCGCCAACTCATCTGTAGCCTGTAAAGATGTGGTAGAGGCAGACAGATGATCGATATATCCAGAGCAATTTCAATGGACGCTCGGACCCAGCAGAACAGGTTCATGTCGATGCCAGTACCCTCCATCTCGCCGGCCCAGCCTTTCCAGAAGAATGGTATTGGATTAGTGGGAAAAATCATCGCGAAAGTGTTGCCGGTCCCGAAAACCACGACAATGCCCATAAAGACCCGGACGCAGACCTTGAAGCTGTGGGTTGCGAAAACTCTCAGCAAGAATGCCAGCAGAGACAGCTGGACAAACATCTCCGATGCCATGTAGAAGATCTCGGCAGCATAGATAAGCTATGAGATTATGTTAGCATGGAGGAACGAGTGATTAGCTCGCGCAACAACTGACCTGGAAAACCAAATCAATATTGGAAAATTCGAGAGTCCAAATGTCCTTGCCTAGACCATAGTGTGCGGCTGCGCTCAAAGTCAGCTCTGAACCAGTTTGTAAAGGGACAGCACTTACCAGCAACGCATAAGAAATTGACAGGCAGGGATAGCGTCTGATGAATCAAGTCAGTTTGTTGCACCACATGTATGACCGATAAGTATCACTTACTGCAGCACAAAGGATAAGGTAATCGTCCCATCCCAATGCGATGTTGTTGATGTAGATGCGATCAATGACTCGAAGTATCGTCATCAGGATTGCGATTGTCCCGAAAGACCCAGCGATACCATAGACTATGTCGGATTGATCCTTAGAAGGAACACCGCAGGCTGCTAGTGTGACATTGGTTGATGCTATGTATTAGTTAGTTGCTTGGTGTTCTGAAATCTTGTGGGATGCTCGACATACTTAGCAATTCTTTGACAGTGCAGTTGGCGCCTTGACAGGCAGAAGCAGCAGCCATGAATTGAGTATCGCCGCAGAGACATGCGAAGTCTGTCGGGGAGCATGAGGAGAGTCCAATCGTTTGCGTGAGACATTGCGCCTGTAGGTCAACATCATCAGTACGCTGCCACAATTTCGTCCTCGAACTTATACTTACAGCGCATGACGGCAGTTGATCAAGCAGGTCGCTCTGGCATAGTGATCCTGTGAGGAACAAGGTGAACACTAGAAGACTTGTGCCGAACCTCATCTTGAGCCTTCGAGTAGGTTGTTTTGTATCGGCAGGTAGACAAAAATGTGCATTCCTGAGGAATGTAGACAATCAACGTGGTTATCTGAGCTACATTTCGACCTTTTCTCGCATGCAGAATATGAGGGTGTGGCAAAAGATCTGCGAACTCCGAAACAGGGCCATCTTCGACCATTGAGATAGCGTGGTTGATCCCCGCGCAGCCGTTTTGTTGGTTGATACCCTCTATAGAGTGGATCGTGCAAGTTCTGTGGATAAAGCGACGAATCAGTCAGTGAAACTTCTCAGAGAAGCAACGACACAACAGCTACCAAGTACGGACAGAAACAAGGTCGAAGTGAGACCCACGCAGTCTGCTACTAGCGGAAGCGAGGCTGCTCCTCCGGGTCAAAAGGAACCTCTAGCTTTCGTGCTTGTGTTGGTGCCGGCGCCACCAGACCCATTCCTCTTTATCCGAAGGAGCAAGTGCCATCACCATGGGTCTCAAGCATGATGAATGATATGGCGGGTGGTTCCGACATGCAAGTCAAGAGTGTCACATTCGTTGTGATTGAAGTACTTTGCGGGAAACATCAATTCCCCGTAGTATTAGCACAGTGTAGGATACTTGCCAAGCAATTTCCAAGCTTTATGACATAAAAGGAAGCAGTGGTGAGACTTGCGATAATTGTCGTGGTCGATAAAGTTATGCAAGCAGTACTATGCAACGACAACCTGGCAAGCACAGCCGGGCTGACCAATTTGTTGGATCGCATACCGGACCATCCCCGGCCCCAGGCAACGAAGACTGCGACTGAGTCTCGCCACTGATATCGTTATGGCAGTAACAAGTATGGGTCCAACAATAATGTCGTGGGTTCCTTCATGGAGTGATTCGTGTCGTTCCAGCCTGCCTGAGCTTAGTGCACCTGAGCCCCATGTTAGCTTCTGCTTCATCCGCACCTCCGACCCTTAGGAAGCGCGGATGAGCGTCCACAGAGCTTGAGTTGAGGGTAAGAGAGTGCTCGAGCAGATCGTACATGATCGGCAGCACATGCATGGAGCGAAGCTCGTGTGGTGTCACAAGCTGACGCTCGAATTCGAAATCGCTGCTGCGGCTGGGAACCCATCATTTGATAGAATTGTAAGGTATTCCGCTTGTCAATCTTCTGATCACGTGAATGCATGAGAACATTAGCTGGGTGAGCATACTCTCTGATGACAGCGCCGTCTCTGCTGGTAGTATATTAGCTTCACGCCGGCAAGTATCATCCACCTAGGTACTTGGAGGCATCCTGGTGTTTGGGTTAGTGGACTTTGCCTCTTTGCTGGTGCCTCTGACAATTATCGGTTGCTCGGAAGCTTAGAGCGAACCAGCACTTTCTGGTCGAGTGGATATAAGGCTCGCATGGGTGAGCTATAAAGTCCACCCACTAGGCAAAGGCCAGGATCCGACCAGGTGCGCAAAGTCTAATTGAGGAGGGTGGCGTGGGCAGACGCGGTGGCTGATCCATCGACATGCTGGGGGAGCTCTTTAGCTGCTGACCAAATCGCCTATAGATCACCTTGCAGATCCAGCAGCTATAGCAAGACAGGAATGAATTCATTCGCGCTGCCCGACATGATATGCTGTCGATTCCTTCAAGAAGGGCGCATTAGACACACCTAGGTGCTCGAGGGTGAAAGCCTCATGGACTTGTGTTTGGTTCACTGCCAGGTCAAACATCACTCATCTTGTGAGCACAGGTTGAAAAGTCTGTTATCTGCCCGCAGTGCAATCCAAGTCAAGCATCCATGCTTCGAGGCTACCGCAGTTGAGAATGGCAATGAGTGTCGAGGCTCCATTACTAAGAGCAGACAGGGTGAAACGACTAGGGAGACGCACCAAGGGGTCGGTAGGGATGTAGCGTCGAGGCTAGCTCTCGGCTGCGCAGCGGTTAACCCGCCGCTCTGGGAACTCAACGGCACTAACACCAAAGAAGCTAGTGGTGAAAGCTTTCTGTGCCCATCTTCTGGCTCTCGCCTGGGCTGGCTTCCAATGTTCGTTACGTTGACTTTCATAGTCCCATAAAGATCCACAGCCAGCAAGTCTATGGCCTGTTGGCTGGTCCTGCAAACTCCAGGCCTGATCCACAGTACACGGTCGCCCCAACAGTGCATCAGGAAAACATTCTCACCAATGCCTACAAACTATGGAGTGGGGGCGAGTACACAATTCATGCTATGGTTGACCCCTCATACAGAATCCTAAGGCTATCACAGACAAGGCCGAAGATGTCGACTCGGCTCCTCGTCATAAGTAATGCGATTGCAGTGATGAGCTGCCGAGGTTACGTGCTTGCTGGGATCATCGTTCTGTTGGCCAAATCGACCATTGTACTAGCCAATGAATGTGTCTTCATATTCCGCGTGCACGAGATCGTAGCCATTTCTCTGGGCCCCTGACTATTGATTGTCCAAGATTGCGATCTACGAGACAGTGTTCTTCACCCAGTCAATATTGTACCCTAACCTGATCCGTTTCGATTGAACGTTGACCGAAGCCAAAGATCAACATGGCAACCTCGTCTGTCGCCATCGCCATCGTTGTCGGTATCTTCACCGTCTATCTTGTGAGGGCTTTGACTACATCGAAAAATGCCGGGAAGCCACCTCTGCCACCAGGACCCAAGGGTCTCCCTCTACTCGGCAACTTGAATGACTTGCCCAAGCCGGGTGAGCTTGAGTATAAACACTGGCTGAAATTCAAAGATGAATATGGTATGTGATAGAGTCGAGTAGACTCATGTTGTGTTGCTCACATACTGTTCCAGGCCCAATCAGTTCCATCACGGTCATGGGCTCGACGATCGTCATCATCAACGATTCCCGTATGGCATTCGAATTGATGGAGAAACGCTCCGCAAAGTTCTCATCGAGGCCGGAACAAATCTTTGCTGGCGAACTGTAAGCTCGCTGCTACTGCCATGTCATACCGAACACGATTACTGACTAACTAATCATTAAGTGTTGGCTGGGACAAATCACTCGGTTTCAGTCCATACAATGATCGATTTAGGACTTATCGCAAGAACATGGCCAAGATCATCGGCTCCAAGACAGCGGCCTCTCAGTTCGATGCCTTGCAGGAAGAAGAAGTTGGCCACTTCTTATTGCACGTGCTCGAGAAGCCTGAGAACCTGGTTGAGCACATCAAGAAGTACGTTGACCATCCCATCACACTGACCGAGTCGTTCCCTCGACATGCTGACCTAGATTCGTACAGGGAGGCTGGAGCAGTGATTCTGAAAATTGGATATGGATACAACGCCGAACCTCACGAGAAAGACACTCTCATCGATATCGCTGGTGATGCCATGGACAAATTCGCGAAGGCGGCCGTACCCGGAGCGTTCATGGTCGACCTCCTACCATTTCGTGAGAACCACTTTGTGCTGTGTGAGAGCAGCAAACTAATGCAAGACAGTGCGAAACTTCCCCGACTGGTTTCCTGGCACGGCCTGGAAACAAACGGCAAACCAATGGGCATCCGAGCTCCGAGACGTTATAGAAAAGCCGTATGCGTTCGTCAAGCAACAAATGGCTCAAGGACACGCCGAGCCCTCTTTCCTTTCGCAGCTCATCGAAGCCGGTGATGCCGAGGGCGAAGAACGCTTCACGAACAAGTTATCCGCCATGTCACTTTACACAGCCGGAGCCGATACCGTAAGCTGTCCTCCCACTCCCCCAATTCTTGAGATGCTAACATCCCTCACCAGACTGTCTCTTCCCTAGCCTGCTTCTTCCTAGCAATGACAATCAACCCCGACGTCCAACAAAAAGCCCAAGCCGAGATCGACCGCGTGATCGGCCCCAATCGCCTCCCGACAATCCAAGACCGCTCGCAACTCCCCTACATCGAGGCGATCGTCAAAGAAGTCCTCCGCTGGCACCCGGTCGCGCCCATGGCCCTTCCCCACTGCAGCACCGAAGACGACATCGTCGAAGGGTACTGGATCCCCAAGGGCTCCATGCTGTTCGCGAACGTGTGGCACTTCACGCACGATCCCAATGTTTATGCTGAGCCGGAACGGTTCAATCCAGACCGGTTCCTAGCTACCAACGGCCACACGCCTGAGCCCGACCCACACAACTTCGCCTTTGGATTCGGCAGGCGTGTCTGTCCCGGGCGGATTCTAGCTGACAACGCTCTCTTCCTGAACATCGCGCAATCACTTGCCGTGTTCGCCGTCTCGAAGGCGAGAGATGCCGCTGGGAACGAGATCGAGCCGGCCGTGAAGTTTCTGCCTGGTGTCGTGAGTCACCCGGCGCCGTATGTCAATAGAATCGAGGCGAGGAGCCCGAAGCACGCGGAGATGATTAGAGCACTTGAGAGGAGGTTCCCTTGGCGTAAAAGTGATTGGGAGACGGTTGAGAGGTCTTACCAAGCGAGGAGTGCGTAACGGAGGACATCAAACAGCACAAGCAGGAGCCTTACGTGAACGCAAAACTGAACACTGTAGCTCACCGATCAATATATTGGCTGTGACCGATCTAGTGACCGTCGAAGTCACATCTTTATGATCGCAGTGTTGTGACCAAGGCCGACGTTTGCTTTCTGCATCATCTAAAGTGCTCAACTGTGCGATCAATAGCATTCAGAACCGTAGGCTGAGATCAAGAAACGATGCAGCCGCTTGTGTGGGCTCACACACGGTAATCTCAAGCGAACATACACTCGTATGAACCGACAAGTTGAAGCTATGGTTGGATCGTGGTCATTGTGGTCTAGTGTGGCTGAAGTCTAGGCTGCCGTGCTACACCTGACCAGCAGGCCTTTGCTGGGCTGTGAGAGACTTCAAGAAGCCAGCTGGATAGATACGCTATGTGCTGAATGCTGTCTCTGGTGTTGGAACTTGACGTAAGCAGCCACAGGTTTCGCCGCTAAAGACAACGGCTTTGGCTAAAGGCGCTGACAACATCAGGCACTGCAGGAAAGTATTAGCCGTTGAAAAGGCTTACGTGACGATGGTGACCCGACGCCGTACCACAAACGGGGGAAAAGTGGTTACCTAAGGAATTCCTCGGCTTAGAAGCACGCGTGAAGTGGATGTCAATCCATAGACGGGAGCGGATGAGCGCGGAACGGATCACAACCCCTCGTGTATCAGAATCACCTGAATGCTGCATTCGAGAACGAGAACGAATCAAAGAACAGGGAAAGGCTCACAGAGCCGAAAGTTGGCATCATTGTGTAATCATTCTATGACTGAGGCTGCCTGCGACTAAGTGGTTTTCGCATCTCATACTTCGTCTATACTCTATAGCTGAGACTTTTATTGTTCGTCCTTTTCGATCTCTTATCATTGAGAGTCGCTTCCATGCCTGATAGCAACCCAAAAAGAGTGTTGTGCACAAGTCCTCGAACTAATGCTCATTCTAAACGCCCGGCCTTTCCTCTATGAATATCACCTTCGCTAAAATCGCTGCTTAAGAGGAAGAAATCACCATTGGCTTTGGGCCAAGTCCGTTCCTGTTCCTGTAGAACAGAACACCCGCTCCCTCACCAGTCGCGCCCTCGTTTGGCTCGACCCAGTTGCAGTGTCGGAAAGACTTCCAGAGTGCCTTGACGAAACCGAGCGAACCATCCTTGGTGTCAGATCGATAATGTCGGCCCATGACCTTCTTGATGGCATCTGAAGCCTCATCTGCGTGGTAGAAAGGAATTGTGCTGACATAGTGGTGCAGGACGTGAGTCTCGATGATTCCGTGAAGCAATTGTCGACCAATGAAACCAAATTCTCGATCGATCGTGGCAGCCGCTCCTCGAGTGTACGTCCAGCTCTCGCCAGTGTAGTGAGGAAGAGAAGGGTCGGTGTGTTGGAGATAGGTGATGGCAACCAACCAGTGGTTGACCCAAAGATATGGAAGCCAGTACCAGACAAACATGTTGAAGTGACCAAACTTCTGGCCGAGGGTGTAGAGGATAGTCCCGACAATGGCGAGGCCAAGATCGCTGAGCAGGATCAACTTGGCGTCTCTTGCCTCGTACAGAGGGCTGTTAGGGTTGAAGTGGTTGACACCGCCGAACCAACCATTGCTCTTGCCTTTTCCTCGGCCCTCTCGCTGGTTTTCGTGGTTGTTGTGACCGGTGACGTTGATGAGAATGTACAAGGGCCATCCCGCAAGCTGCTGGCCGATCAGTTCCAGCGCCGTCGAGATCGGGGTCTCCTCTGTCAGCTCGTGGAGCTCGTGGGCAAGATGACCGATTTTGCTGGCATATACTTCTCTTGTCTTGGGAACGAAAACCATGTCCCTCTCCATGTTACCGGTAGCCTTGTGGTGCTTGCCGTGAGAGATCTTCCACGAGAAATATGGCACTAGCAGAGAAGAGTGGCAGACCCATCCGACAGTATCGTTGAGGATCTTGCTAGGAGAGAAAGACTGGTGGCCGCACTCATGAGCCAACACCCACAGACCAGTACCGAACAGACCCTGGACGAAGGTGTACAGACCCCAAAGAGCGGTCCTGAGATAGAAGTTGGGAACATTCTCAGGTGTGAGGTATCGGTTGGTAAGGAAGAAGGTTACGGCTAGCGAGACGATGTCTCGAGCAACATAGTACAAGCCGGTCGCAGCTGATCGCTCGAAGCAGTGCTTAGGAATGGCTCTGTGGATGTCGCCTATCGTGTAATCTGGGATTTCGAAATCGTTTCCATACCCGTCTATCAACTTTTGCTGCTGCTTCTTGTTGGAGGCGATGATCTCGCTATCACTAGCGAGGGAGGACAACGACGTGGAAGAGGGAGACTGGCGAGGGCTGTCAACTGGAGAGTTTTCGACCGAGGTTGTTGTCGACTCGGCAGTGTCTGTCGTGGGCACACGACGGAGCTGAGGCTGTGAAGAGGAGGACACAGCTGTGCTGGCCATGGTCGTGATGGTGGGGTAGTAGGATGAGAGGAAGTCCTTTCTAGGTTGTACACACAATCGCAGAAAGAAGGGGTTCGACACAAACAACAGTCGAAGAGGTGATATTGCAGGTGTGATATGAGGAAGGGAAGACGAGTAGAAGTGAATGCGGGATGAGCTTCTATCAACGAGTTTTGTTGTTTGCAGCTTCCAGCTTTTGTGGGCTCTGGCCGCCCTGAACAGATGCTGATCTGTTTAGACTGCCCCAAAATTTGATCGGGAAAGGCTATCGATATGCTCCATCAAGGGTTCTGGGCTAAGTTACAGCACGGTCTAGGGGTAGAGAAAAGAAGCGCACCCGCATCTCATTGGTTCGTCAAGGCGGGTGGAACGTGCATCGACCATTGGACCGAGTCGGTGTGGCCACATTGTTGTAAGAGCTTGATCGCCTAGAATTCAAGCTCGAATTTTCGGTGTACGTACGTGGTATTGCGACCAGCACTCAAACACGAGATACGAGAGATGCCTGCAATGTGGCCTCGGAGCAGACCTTCACAGGTTACTCCCCGCTCTAGCAATAGAGAGTGAGCATCAACCAGACAACGAGACAATGTTGCGCATACAAACGGTACTCGTGGTGCTGCTCTCCCAGCTCGTTTGTTACTATGCCATTCGTATGCCATTCATCATTTACGCATTTGTCGCATGATATTGATGAGCCGTACTTTGCTCTTTTGTTGGGTCTGCCGAATCATCAGGAGCTCTGACCGCCAAAAGGAAGCTAGAGAATGCTACGTGCTCGAACCACCCCACTACCCCGTCACCAGCCAAGCGCAGACCACTACAGCACTTGCTGATCCTGATGTTGATCGTCATCCAACCTTTGCAACGAGGTAGAATTGCACGAATTGAAGCATGTGAAGGAGAATATGCCGAAACACTGTCATGTGAAAACACAGAGGTTGTAACATGTGCAATATCTAGAGACTATAGGCCGTAGGATGGATGTCAGCTTCGAGACGTGTGAGAGATTCCAGAAAAACGACTCCCTTCTGGCCACGAACTTTGCCATGCAGATCTTTTTCGGTTAGCGAAGCATTGCTATTGGCAGATGACCAAGTCGTGCCTGAGAGGAGTTTAGTGTGGGGCGACTTCGGACACACGTTTTGTTGGGACTAGGCCATGGTGCAAGGGCAAAGCTCAAACTGCGAATTCGGATCGGAACCTCTGTCCATTTCTGTTTTCGAACAGCCAAAAAGACCCAAACGAGCAGGTCGAGCGATTCAATTGCTGGAGGCTCTGCAGGTCTCGCGAGTAGTGGATCGTCGCCGCAATCCTCGAAAAGTGTCCTGCGGGAAAAGCGACGACATGGCTCCACCGCAGGCAATAGTAGGTACTCTTATCTGATGGATTTGTCTTTCAAAGTGCATATTTGAGCTGATGGTAGTCTTGAGACACTGAGTATCTCCGTGACGTTGATGCTAAGATGAGGAGGCGCACTATACCGGTCTCCATGTTCAAGACTGCCATGGTGATCGGGGCAGTAGCATTGTAGAAGATCACATGACTAGATGGGACCGTTGGGAAGCACTTGGCATATAAGCAACCACTAGCCGGTACATGTATTACGGTGATAAGTGGCGGCAAACGACAACGATCCCTGCATCCTTGTTATGACGAGGCCAACGCTACATCTTGTTCTGTTCAAGGTCATGGTTGTCGTCAAAGCAGACGACTCACGATTCATTTGTCTCCCGTTCTAGCGCATCCTCAGACTCTCGTCACCGTCATCATCTTGTACCAGGGCTGTCTGATGAGACAGTAAGACAAGAAAATCTTGGTCTTTGCTGGTTGTGCCTCATTGAGATTAGATGCTGGTTGCAGATCGACGCTGCAGATGCTGGTCTGGAAAATCTACGACTATGCTTGTGTGTCCTGGTTTGAGAACAAGAGTGAATCTGGTGGTAGTAAGCTAATAGAGTTTTAACATGTCCGTGACAGCGGCACAGTCGATGTGAGGATTCCTCGGCCAGATATTTAGGCCGGCGTTTCCAAGCAAGGTGGCCCGACCCCGAGCATGGGTGATTTACCTTAGATATTCTGAATAAGGTATGTGTTGACCTCCACTGCTGGGGTCAGATCAGTATACAGATACCACATGTCCATCGATGCCGCTTCCGCTTGCTCGTCTAGTCGCTGATGGCCTAATATCCAGCTCGAAAAGCGCTCTAAGAACTGGAAAGATTGACAACAGGATGCAACCCAAATCATGCGCTGGAATAGACCTTGCAGACATCGTCAAGAAGTCTGGTCTCATCCCTTGTGGCCGCCTCCTGTGAAGTATTGACTCAAAGTATAGACTGCGACCGGCTGTTTTGCAGTACTGTATGGAAACGGTTGAGGTCTGGGTGATATTCGTAGCGCATTGACCTTACGACCGTCGGCGTTCGTTCACAATTGTGGCCGAGTCAGCAGAGCTCAGATCGCCTCCACACCTAGTCTCATCTTTCTCGCACGTGGCACAGATTCCTCAGCCGCATTTTCATCTCATATAACTAGCCTCTTTGCTTGCCAACTTTCTGCCACAGACACATCTGACCACTTCCTTCACCCCGTAGTCAATTCTCACGCTGTGCGGCGCCTTCTTGCAGCCCAAGCAGATCTTACCCCCATATTAGGGATTTGTGCAACTGACAAACCTCTCCCTATTGTTTGACGGCCCTCACTATATCTTAAATTCGATAGGTGCACCACAGCGACAGCAGGAAGCATTCATCGCGTCGTTCTTGTTCACACTCCACACCTGGTAGGAGAGTCTTTGCTGTGCAGACTGGAAGAAGGGAATGTTGGCTTCGACGTCTCAGAAAGGAAGATCTCGCTCGAGGGATTCCAAGACAATTTGCGCGGAAAACGGGGAGGAAAGAGGCCTCGGACGTTACGGGCCTCCTCGAAGGTGGCCATGATGCATGGTGGGCACCAGTTTTATCAGCCGCATCAATGGCTGTAACAGGAGTCGCGCCCTAGAACGAGCTGCGTTGAGCGACGTGAGCCACTGCACACTACTGGGACAGGAGTTAGTAGCCACTGCGCAATCGAGAAATGTGCCGCTCAGCAAAGCTCGAGCCTGTTCCTGACATTGTCGGTATGATTGCGGGAGCCTGGTCGCGAAGTCCGTTCCGTGTGCGCGACTCTGCTTTGATAGGAAACATGTTGTTTGGAGCGCTGTAGAGCACAGGCTCATCGAACATAGGACTTTCACCCTGTATCGCGCCAAGCCAAGGCAATGCGGCATCAGGCTGTCCAACAACAACCTGCAACGGCTAACCTACCACCACTCCTGCGCGACTACACAGAATAAGCCACGACTACATCTGGTTCTCGAACGTCCTGTCTCTTCGTAAGTAGCTTGATGCTCTCCATGTCAGTGCGACGATCTCGTTGGGTACCCCCGCTAGCGACGACAGCAGAAGCCGACAGCAGTTCTGACAACCACCCAATAACAGCATCCAGCTTCAATCGGCCCTTACCCCTCTTACTTTTCTGTGAGTAGCTCCTTGCCTAACCCTGATGTTTACAGAGTGGTCGAACAAGGCCGCTAACGACGACAGCAGAAACGAACGACACAGATTGAACACTGCGACCATGAAACCGGCCACACTCAAAGGCCTCCCAGACGAGCTGTTTTGCCAGGTCGTCGAGCACGTTGACAACCAAAGTTGCGACCGACTGATGCTAGTCTGTAACGATTTCTGGCATCACTTCAAGACGTGTTGCGAGTGCAAGAAGAGACTCGAGCAGATACGAGCGCAGTGGCGAGCCACACCAGGGACCATCGCGTATGAAATGGCACAAATATGATGATCCTTCGAGACAAGAGGCGGAATTTGACCAGTCTCGCCCTCGAGTGTCTGTGTCTTGGTGCTCACATATGCCTCGAGAGATGGGTCAGGCTTAGGAGTACCTGTCTGGGTGAGCTGCTGCTCGAGGAACGGCGTTGAACATGGATTTTCTGGGTCTGGAGCTTTCCTATCAACCTAGATACTGTTAGAGGTTCCCCACTCTTGGGGGCTATTGGTAGGCGGCAAGCGCCAGTCAGCAATATCAATCAATCAATGTTGACACACCTTGGGACATTGTCGATCGCCGTGCTCCGTGATTATTTGATCTCCATCGAGTCTGGTTATCTATGGCGATTTCGCCAGAGCTGTTCGAAGCAATCTCTGCACGAGGATGTGGTCTTCGTCAGCTGCTTTGCTGGCAGTTGACTCGAGCCTGGGGGAGTTCTCAATACCCCTGTACAAAGCGGCATGGAACTCTTGAAATTTTATCTCGCATCATCGGGCCGGGTTGATGTAGCCTCATCTCAACCTCGTTGCAGACAAAACAAAATCGAAACTCTTGCATCGTATAAGAAACATACATGGGGATTAGCAAGCCAATCTTCTCATCAGGTTAGATGTCGGCCACATCAATAACAGGATTTGCAGACAGCGCCATGTGTGAAGAGTTGAGAGTGCCATATCCCCCGGTAAGTCGACTTTCCCGGCGGTGCTGGCTTGCGAGATATTCATGTACTGAGCATTTGTCGCTGTGCAACTCGAGATCAAGGCTGATTGCGCAGGTATCTTTACTCAATTGACTGCCTCTTGTTTGACTGTTACGATGTTGCTTCAGCGTTTTCTCTCGATGATACACTATAGATGTCAGTTTTTTCTCGGGTCGCCAAGTACATTGTTCGATCAGCGCGTCAAATCCATTGTGCAGGCGCTGACAAAGTTGTAGCCATGGCAGACTTCCATTGGTGTCGCTCTCTGTCAGCTGTATGTCCGAGTGTATTTTCTCTGTGGGCTCCCAGAAGTCGCGTCAGTTTCAATCAAAGTAAATGTAGTCAGTCATGGTGGTCATGAGAGCAAAGGAGGATGGGCACGAGGCAAGGATTTTCGAACAAGAAGGTTGCGGAAGACGTGTGTCAGGTATTGCACGCGAGCACAAACGGAAACGAGCGTGGAATGCAGGTTGAAAAGCGTGTCGCTCTGCAATTCCCGATCATTGAATAGGAGCACTGATAAGACATGCTGGTAATGACAGACGACATGCAGGTGGCATTTGAATTGAGGCAGTTGCGATGGCGTTGCCAAGTCGTGAATCTGGTGACCAATCGGCAATGCTCCGAGTTTCCACGCAGCGAGGGCATCCACTCTCGCTGTCCCGCCCTCGCATCTTTGGCTTCCCAACAGCATCCTCGTGATATCTCCTGCCTTTCTTCGGCTTGCGGTATCATCTTGCAAGGCCTGTTCAGCCTTGAAAGCTCCATGAGCAATCGAGCTGTCTTAACAATGGTTCCGGAACTACCGATCGCTTCGTCTGCAGCTGCCTTCGACATCTGCCTGGCCATCATGATCAGCTAACCCACAGCCACTCGTGCTTGCGAACGCCCTTCTCATCCTTTGTCGAAGCTCGTCGTCCATGCATCATATTGACAAAGTCCACACGCTCGGGATCGTTGCCTCAGCATCAGATCGCCGAGTGGCCGAAGGGAACAAGAAAGAAATACTCACCTCCACCTCGCCGTAGTCGCCATGCATACTGGTGAACACGAGAGCGATCATCAAAGCAAGCCTGTTCACGAGCGAGCATGATTGAGTGGTCCAACACGGGTGGAGGATTCCAAGATGAACGCCGGGTGCAGTCAATACATGTACCTCTAGTGCGGAACCTTAGTAAGGCGCAAAGAGACACAAGAGCAAGCATTGGGTATGGTCTGATGCATATACCACATCGCAGTCATCCATCGCAAGATGATTGTCATCGGACGAGAGAACCAAGCCTTGTCAGCAAGCATCAGCCCTTTGTTCGGCGGCTGAAGCATACCTCAACAGGTGGATGTCTAATGATGTCTCACTGTCTGAGCTCATATCCCATGGACATGACGACAGTCCGTACCTGGCAGATGCGGAACGGGGCCAAAAGGATTTCTTATATCACATCAGATACATGTTTGTCCATATGAGCTGACGCCCCGGGACTGTGGACCTGGCCCGTAGTGACCCATGCAAGCAAAGTCCGGAGATATACCCAATGGCCCTCGGCGGCGCCCGACTCGATACGTGAGTCTGCGTGGCGTGCTTAGCACAGCTTCGACGTGGGTCCATGAGGGACTCAATCGTACAGCTCCTACATCGGCTTGTGTGGACGGCGTTGCTCACCGAGTCAAGCCCGGCTAAGCAAGTGCTTCCTGGGCGGCAGGCGTCCTCAGCATGGCCATACGAATTGACCTTGGGCGGGCTGCATTGAGAGCTCTGGACGATACTGTCATAGCGCTGCTGTCCCCACAAGCAGAACCCTTGCCGACTTCGTGAGTATGCTCAAATTTGTGGCCTCACAACATGTCCGCTGCTAAGTATGGGCCTCGATTCTGGAGTTTGATGCAAGTATGCAGCTATTCATGGGTGCTACGGCTGGACCAACCCCTGCCTGTGGTGTAGCCGACCAAGGTCAAAATCTGCGAGCTCTGACAAGGTCTTTGACAGAGAGCCCTTCCGGCACATGCCTCGTATGGACGTATTAAGACTAGCAAAATCCTTGGCTAACGTCTTTCAGCCCGGCCATAAGGTATCGTCGATCTGAGCCTGGATGAGGGACATATCCCTGGATACGCTCAACAGCCTGGTCACAGATGGTGAGGCGCTCGAATACTGGCATCCTCCTGGAGCTCTAGATCTGTGCTCTCGGGAGTGAAGACGAAATAGTTCGGCCTGCAGCATATTCTTCCTTTTGTTGATGCTCGTCGGTGCCCGGTACCGGCAGACCCAGCCACCATTGTATCTCAACACTGATACATCGGTTCCGAAAGACTGCAGACCTCGGAGTGGCTAACGGTATGTGGTGTACAGGCTTAAGACAACGCCTCTGTCAGTGGTCGTGCGGTCGCTCCATAAAGTCGCTGAGGCTGGGAATTTTGGAAGCAGCCTTCTCTGCAGCTCTTGCGTGGATTCGATTACCATGGGTTTCGTTTGGGTAAGTCCATAACATAGTCGTGGTTGTTGACGTCTAGGTTGTAACGCCTTGTCTCTTGCAGCTTGGGGCTAGCTCGCAAACAGTAGAGGGTATGTGGCATGTGCGATTCTGAGGTTGAATCAGCTGCAGTCGTCGAGTCTCAGGGTCATGATCAAAGGGAAAAGCGAAGCAGAGGCGGAAAGCAATGAATGGCAGGTATCGTATTGGGGTCTCAAATCACTGTCTCTGCACTACCAAAACCACCTCTTCCTACTTCTGCCATTCAAACGTCACACCGCGGCCACTGCTGCTCTGCATTGCCGCCAGCACCATCCGATATCGCTGGATGCTTGCCAACCGTGCCCGTCCGTATTGTGCCCGAAGGCCGTCGTTGGTGGTGAAGAGCCGGTGAAAGGCTCGACAGCAGAGGGCGAGATTTCTGAAGGCGTACCATTGCTGGTCACCTTCGAGGTGGTTGAGGATGAGCTGGAACAGCTCGAGAGGTAGACCGCCAAAAGAAGGAAAGGGCGGGAGGAGGAGAACAGTTCTTCTGCCTGCAGACTGCAGGTTGCTGGCGTTGGTGCTGGCCATGGTGGCGTTGTGAAGATGTTTTTGCTCGAACGACCGTCAGTTCTGCTTCACCATGATCACCAGGAGAGAACATTGGCACTTACAAAGAAGAGGTCTGTTGTGGGTCAATGACCGGCTTGCTCTGGTCTGCACGCCTGCTTGTGGTTAGGGCACCGGAGCAAAAGACATTCCTGGGTAACCTGCATCATAATTCCACCCTGCTCTGGAGAAGTGGGGCTTGGCACCTGATTCCAGTCGTGGTGGTTATAGTCAGGACCGATACTTCATCGCAGCACTTTCCAAGGCACCCAACAGATCCTGTTTGATTTCAACCATTGCACGCATACAAGTCGAACCCGTCCGCTACTGTCAGAGCAACGACAATGCAAGCGAACGTAGGTACAAGTAAGCAATCAAACTCTCATTGTGTGATCGTCTGTTAACTTGTCAGAAGAATGCGCTGGCTGTCGAAGCGAGATCGGGCCTGTTTATGCCTGCTACAGTCACATCTGCGGCAACTGTCACTATCACGATGGATGCTTATGGACGTACTTCAGCGATGCTCATACCGGCACACGAATCTCTCCTCTCTGCTGTCAATGCAACGTGCCGATTCTCCTGCGCACCTTCGAAGGTGCTCTCGGTCAGCCCGAAGTCTCCTCCATCATCAGAGCCTTCTACCTCAAATGGACCCCGATACAACCGTTCGAAATGAGCATCGCTTGTGCACATTGCAGTTCTATGATTCCCAGAGATTGTATTCGCAAACACTTCAATCGAGGCCGTCTTCATCACGATTGTGAAATGTGTGACAAGGTCACCTGCCTTCAGTGTCTCGGGCAATCTGGAAGATTTCATGACGTGTCCGAGTGCTGCGTACGCTGTGTCTGTGGCTATGTGTTTATGGCGGCTGATCGAGCACGAGCGGAACATGCGGGATCCACCACCATGTCCTGTGGCTGTGGGTTGTCAGTGTGTTACGTTTGTCACAAGAAGAAAGAAGCCTGTGCATGTCACATAGCCGGCGATTCAGAGGATGAGGAGGAAAGCAGCTCAACAGTGGAGGAGTCTGCTTTCGCAAAGATCTTCCGACTCATCATCGATTTCATGGGTTGGGGTTGATAAGCTGGGCTCCCCGTGGTGTGCAGTGGATGTGAGCAAAAGACGTGCTTCCGGTGTAGTGGCGCGGAGAGATCATCCTTGACGTACAATCGAGCTAAGCACCTTCAAAGAATACACCGGCTGCAACATCGACTCCAACCGGGTGGCCAACCGAGAACCAATACGATTACCTCGTCTTTACAGATCCTCGAAGATCAGACAATTAGCAAGAGAATTCACAAAGTAGTGTCAAAAGAGTCGAAGAGCTCGATAATCGACGTGGGAGGATCAAGTGAGCCTGGATACAATGCTATGCAATTGACACACTGAACATACATGAACGGCTCGTAGTCTTCTTCCCTAGTCCAGACACTATATCCAAACATGATCAACACGCCAACTTTGAAACTCAGAGACATTGAAACCGGTGTCGCTTATAAGCCGTTCATACATAGTTTTCTCCTGCTAACCTTTCCTGGTACGAGCAGGCATGGCTCACGCGTTCGACTTGATAGGTTCGGAACTTGACGCCGTAGTGTACTGTAGCTCGCTGTACATTCTCACCCTCCAGTCCATCACGGCAATGCATCTTGCAGATCGAGCTCAAACTACCGCCCTTCCATCGTGGTAGTGCTCAGGTAGTACTCGCAGATAGCGTCAATCCGGTCCACAGTATGGCCGGAATCTGCGCCTCATCTCAGCGGCCGCGACATATATGGTCTTCGTCGGAATAGTGCATCAGGATTGCAACGTGTCGCAGTGTAGCTTATGGCAGCGACGCAGTTGGACCAGATGGCGGAGCTAAGCTAGTAAGAACGAGTAGAATCGAGGTCTGCGTGGACTCCATGCATGGCTGAGTCCAGGTCCTGCAGACACAACACTTGGCCATCACGGTCTATACCATTCATGCCGGGCAATGGTTCAGGGCAATGAGAAAAGCTCGGGACCCGCTGACCGGGACCACGGCGGCTTAAGCCTTGGAGATCATTTGCTCATTCGTAGCATTCGCGACAAACCGTCGTGCGGCATGGCACGGCACGGCACATACACGATCTCAGCTCAGAGCCATCGAGCACATCGCGCCCTTGCGAGAAGACTCACGCGACGCAGATCAGCGACAGTTGAGCACGGCTCGAGACAAATCATAGCTAACCCCGGTCACTGCGTGCATTGATCGTGTCTGACCCCATCTCAACTACTGAGGAGCCTCCTGCCTCGGCGCAGCTGTTCTCCAGTCTCGCTGTCCCTCTGTCCTCCTGCCCTGATACCCACCTTGCGATCCGTACCCATATCCCTGACCCTGTGCTCGGTCCCCGAACCGTCTGTTGGCTTGCTCGCGGGCCTTGTTGACTCGGAGCGTGCTGCTGCCGTCCTGGCTCCATGGTGCCGGCTTGCCGTCCAACGCCTCGATGACGGCGTCAACGTCTTCGGGTCGGGCGATGTCGACGAAACAGTAGTGGTGGTCGCCTGGTTCGGCGGCCTTGGACTCATGTGGTGCGCGGAGGTTGCTGATGTTTGTGATTTCGATGTTGAGTGGGTCGATAAGCGTGTGGATTGCCTGTTCGACGTCGGATGCAGAGTCGATGGCGGGGAGGTTGCCGAAGTAAAGTCTCTTGACTGGTCCTTGGCTTTCCTGGTTGCTGTTGCGGTCTTGGAACGACGGGCGGGACTGGCCATCTCTGCTCCACCCTGCTCGCTCGAACGTTGGTTTACCGCCATCTGTGCTCTGATTAGTCTTTCGGTTGTGAAGTACGCTTGACACGCTTACCTTGTTGTCTGTCGCCGTATCCTCTTGGACTGGAATACTGTCTTGCTCCTTCACCACCCTCGGAGTTTTGCTGTCGTCGGGCTACACCAGGGCTGATGCGCACTGTCCGTCCGAGAACGTCCCGACCGTTGAGCTCGCCCATAGCACGTGACGCGTCTTCAGGATTTTCAAAGTCCACGAAACAGTACGATGGGTTGCGTCCAGTCTCTGGATCGATTGACATGCTGATGTTAGCAACATTGAAGCCATTTTCGTTGAAGAATTGGAGAATGTCGTCCTTCTGAGCAGAATAGAGGAGGTTGCCAACGTAGAGTCTTGTCTCGCTAGTCTGCTGTTGACCCTGGTTGAAGCTTCGAGGTGAGCCAAACGCACCACCCTGGCGGGCCGCTCGTGGTTGCGGGCTTGCTCGAGGGCTTTCATCCTTCATACGCCAGTTCGAAGACGCGTTTGAGCGTTGTGGAAATTGCTGGTAGGCACGACGTGGTCGCTCATCGCCCTGACCTTCCTGGAATTGTTCTTGGTCTGCCATGGTTCGAGATCTGATCTACCTGTCCTATAGCGACGATAAGGTGAGAGACAAGGAATAGGCAGCAGGGAGAAGAACCCAGAATGTCACGAGACCGAGCTTGAGTTATCGGAGGTCGGTGAAGGAAAAAAATGTTGCCAAGGAATCCCCAGGTTGAGAATTGGAGCTTAATTTGTGCTGAAAGAGGAAAAGTTTAGGAACGGTAGAGATGTCTGCTCAAAGATGGTAACGTATACTAGTGTGAAGACAGTACAACGTAGACTGCACAGACTTCATTTTAGCAAATTTCGACTTATTGGATTGCTTGCGGACAGCGCGAGCCTTCTTCGCCCTTTCTCCAAGCACCCAGATCCCGTTCGTACCGTCCCATGTCGTGCATGAGAATCACCGAAACAGACCCTTTGTGCTGCAGCCAGTCATGACTTGACACCCAACTCTGATCTGGGTGCCTCGCAGCTAGAGTTGCTTAGCAAGCGTCTCAATCACGGTTCACCGTTTGCGTGTGGTTGTTCCCCCTCGGCGCCAAGTCAATAGGGTATTCGGTTGACTCGATATTGTCCGGGTACGTCAAGCCTCCCTGTTTTCTCACTTCATCCATCGTCTGCATGATTACTAGCGACTCTTCCCAGCCCATGCTCTCACTCTCGAGTTTACCATCCAACCAGCACCTAGCTGCCTCATCTCCTTCCCACGCCATACCGTGGATATCGCCTGGGTAGTCAAAGGACAGATCCAGGATACGCTCCCCTTGATCGCGGAAAGTGAGTCTGTATCTACTTGGACGGTAGATTGGTCCAAAGACCTGGATCTCTCCGTCTTCACCAAAGATGCGGACGGCGGGCGTGGCTCCCACTTGATCTCTTTCGTAGTCGAAATGTGCTCGCATTGCTGTTGTGGCAATTCCATGCGCATTCCGCTTGCCCGAGGGTGTGCTAACGGGGAATTCAAGCAGCATCGAGGTTGCTTCATCTGCACCGGTTCGTGGCTCAGGCGTCATCAAAGTGCCTACCACTCTTGGCGCCTTTCGCTTCTCTTTCGGTAAAGTGTGATAGAGGATTTGGAACTGCCAGGTCAAGGCATAGATACCCAGATCCAGTAGCGCGCCTCCTGCCAGATCCTTGTTGACCATGCGGTGAGACACATCAAAAGCTTCTTCTGGTCTCTCGCCTATTGACAGGTCTGATTGCACGCGGATCACCTCTCCAACTTTGCCGTCTTGGATGAGTTTCCGTACTTCCATGCTGAGGGGGAAGTATCGTGTCCAGACGGCTTCCATGAAGAACAAGTTGCGCTTCTTGGCCTCATCAAACAGGATCTTGGCTTGGTCAGCGTTGACCGTCAGAGCCTTTTCACAGAGGATTGGCTTGTTGTGTTCCATCGCCAGACGACAATTCTGATAGTGATGACTGTGGGGAGTGCCAATGTAGACGATGTCAACGTTCGAGTCCTGGACAAGCTCTTTGTACGAGCCATAGGCGGTGCACTTTGTGTCTCCTTGCTTGCCTTCAACAAAATTCTTGACGAACTTCTCGGCCGAGTCTTTTGACGAGGATGATGCTACGGCGGTCACGACGTGCCGGACATCGTCAACACCCCTGGTCTCGGGGTCAACGAGGATGTCTTTGGTGAATGTCTGGACGATACCGCCCGTGGCTGTAATCTGTTAGAGCGACTCTCGAGATGATAGTGGTAGAGCTTACCCATCATGCCCCATCTTACTGTTCTAGGAGCCATAGTCCTGGTCCGTGAGCTGCTTTGCCCAGTGTGAGTCGTGAAAGTGCTCGAGATTGTATGCTCGACTGTCCGAGCGTCCCTGGGATTACCTTATCATTGAAGTACTCTCGTAGCTACGTTCCTGAGCTTCAAACGTCATCTACAGGGTTAGCGGGGCAGAAGCGGAGAACTTGTCAGCGAGCACTGTTACGATTGCTCGTTTTGAGATTCAGAAGAGGGCGAATTGGAGTAGTATGCTCCATCGCATGTGTTACTGCTTTCGTGCTGTCCATACTAGTAGGGCACATTGGTGATGTGCCAAGGCGCATCTGTTTTGGCCTACCAGCACCAAGCAGCAACACCACAGATTCGAGAGAGTCATGTCATGTCATGTTGGACGCGTACAAGCACGCATCTCAGGATTTGTCATCGGAAAGGAGCAGAGACGTGGGTTAGGCAGATTGAATCGAATGGGTCAGGAGCATATTCTGCAAAACCTCGTGTACAGGGCAATATGAACTTAGTACCACATGTGGAGTCCGTTCCAATCCCCGTCTAACTCCTTTCCATATGGTCGGAAATGGCAACACTTTTTGCACACGTCTAAGTTGACAGCGAATTATCCGCATAATACCACAATGACGTTGTCGCGACAGGCTTGTAGCGCAGTCGGGGTGCGGCCTATTGCAGGCCAATCTTGGAGAGGATGGTGCTGGATTGAGGCTTCGACTCGAAGACACCAAGCAGACTCTTCCACACGGTGCCCGGGTCTTTGCTGGCGTCGATGCCAGACCAGATGCCCGTCTTCTTGTAGTAAGCCACCACGGGCACGGTCTGGTCGTGATACGTGCTTAGTCGCTTCTTTAGAGCTTCCGCGTTGTCGTCGGATCGCTGGATGAGAGGCTCGCCGGTCACATCATCCTTCATTGACTCTTTGGGTGGGTTGAAGATTTTGTGGTAAGATCGACCCGAGGCCTGGTGGATTAGACGGCCGGTAATTCGGTCGACGAGAAGTTGATCGTCTATCTGCAGCTCGACAGCGTGCTTGAGAGGCTTGTTGTTGGCTTGCAGCATGTCATCGAGACCATTGGCCTGGGCGACAGTGCGTGGGAAGCCGTCCAGGATGAATCTAGTCATGTAAGCTCGGCTCAGTACGGTGACGGCGGTGGAGGACATACCCATTCTGGCATTCCTTGTTGGTGTCGAGCTCTTGCTTGATCATGTTGATCATGATGTCGTCGCTGACGAGGCCGCCCTGATCCATGATCTTCTTTGCTTCTTTGCCGAGCTGCGTCTTCTTCGCGACTTGAGCTCGCAGCATGTCGCCAGTGGCCTGGAACATGTCAGATAGCCTTGTTTGAAGGGCCGTGCATTCTCATACCAGATGGCAGACACAGTACTTGTCCTTGATCTTGGGAGCCTGTGTACCTTTACCTGCGCTCATGTCAGTATTGTCCGGTTTCTCCTGGTCCGCACGGACGACATACCAGCTCCTGGGGGACCGATCAAAATCATGCGCATGGCTTCGGCAGAAGACTTGGAGACAGCTGATCCTGATCTCTCGCCCTCGAGCTTTTCTAAGCGAGCCGTGAGGTTGGCAACCTGTGTTCTCAGGTCCTCGACCTGTCTGTCTGACATGTTTGTGGTTGGGGGGAAAGCCAGCCGGACCAAGGCGGTACAAATGTGCTCGAGGTTATGGAGAAGGACGGTGGTGAGGGTGGTGAGGGTGGAGGGTGAAGCAAAGGTGCGCAGTGGACAAGGCCAGCAGCAGTTACAGACACGAAACTTGACCTTGCTCGTACTTCGGTCGCAATAGCTCTGCTGTTTCTCCGAATTACCGAGCTCAACACGGCTAAGTTCCGTCGTTCAGCGCCAAGCACTGACGCGAGCCTGCAGGACTTCGATTTCCGCCGCAACGAGTCATTCTTCTACGAGTACATCTACTTGAGCTCTCGTTAACAGACAAGAAATCCGACACTGATTCGTGCCAGCCGAAGGGCGTATGCATAATGCCGAAAATTGAACTGATCTCTCGCTGCTAATGGGCTTTGTTGAGAGCGCCTCGGAGTCCAGCCGACAGCGCAAAGGATGCCACCGTGCCAGACATTGGCCAGCAAGCCTTAATTACCTCCCCCTGCTCGTCGTTGCAGACTGGAGCAAGCGCTACCAAGTCCACACCGTTACCTTGCTGCATGTCCAATACTTCGCCGTACATGCACGTTGACTGCGTGGTGACAACTATAAAACCAGATGCGTATAGATACATCGGTCACTGGAAATAGCAGAGCCCAACACGATAGCCAAGATTACAGGCGTATCGTCTTTTCTTAATTCGTTTGCAGACTCTCATAGACATAACAGTTATTTTCAGAGTCTCAATGTACGAGGATATAGGGTATGCAAGAGCTTCGTGAAACCGCTGCTGTATCACGACAGGACCGGAGGGAGGGTCACGTGCTCTTTATACCCCGAACTGAGTGCGGACGCGTTAGCGTGGTGCCTGCTGCATATGCGGTAATGTGCTTCGTCAATGTCGTTGCTGCTGCCCTCTCGATATCGCATCCAGTTGTTTCACCCGCCTTAATCCACTCACCTCAATTCACTCAGCCACTGTTCCTGCTGCCTAAAACAGAAATCGGTCTCGTTGCACGTCTTCTTTCACGGCCCACTGCGATCACATTCTTGAGAACACAATTCATCGCCGCCATGCCTGCAACCACAGCAGAGACATTGTCTCTCGTCAGCCGTCAGGTGTCAGTGGCACCTATGGTGCTGCTGTCGGCAGCAGACCACTACGGTCGATCGGCCAAAGGCACGAGGAAGAGGGTAGTTGGTGTGCTGCTGGGCCAGAACGATGGCAAGAGTGTTAGAGTGTCCAACAGTTTCGCAGGTGAATAGCATTCGCAGCGTCCAATCACGGCCAACACTGACTCGTTGTAGTACCCTTCGAAGAGGATGAGAAAGACCCGTCGGTATGGTTCCTCGATCACAACTACGTCGAAGGCATGCGGGAAATGTTCAAGAAGGTCAATGCTCGAGAAAAGCTCGTCGGGTGGTATCATTCTGGTCCCAAACTCCGAGCTTCAGATCTCCAGATCAACGAGCTCTTCAAACGATACACGCCCAATCCTCTTCTTGTCATCATTGACGTACAGCCAAAAGAGGTGGGAGTGCCTACAGATGCATACTTCGCCATCGAGGAGATCAAGGATGACGGAACCACCACATCCAAGACCTTTGTACACACTCCGTCGACTATCGAAGCCGAGGAAGCCGAGGAGATTGGTGTCGAGCACTTGTTGAGAGACATTCGAGATGTCGCCGTCGGCACTCTTTCAGCAAGAATCACTGCACAACTGCAATCCTTGCAGGGCCTGCACCTGCGCTTACGCGACATAGGTGCTTATCTGCAGAAAGTGCTCGATGGCGAATTGCCCATCAACCACGCCATCCTCGGAAACCTTCAAGACATATTCAACCTCCTTCCCAACATCACCACAGCGCCGGCCTCGAAATCCATGGGCACGAATCAAGTACAAAACAGCGAGCTGGCCCGATCCATGACGGTCAAGACAAACGATCAGCTCATGACCATATACCTCAGCTCTCTCGTACGAGCCATCACCGCTTTCCATGATCTGATTGACAACAAGATTCAGAACACACAGCAGCAGGAGGAAAAGGACGGCAAGAAGGACGAGGGTGAGAAGAAAGAAGACGACAAGAAGACAACCGGGGCGGTCAACGGCGAGGCGGAAAAGAAGTCGAGCGATGAATCGAAAGACAAAGACAAGTCGAAGAAGAAGCCTTGAGTGAATTGCATGGATGAATCTGCGTTAGCGTTGCATGAGAAACGAATCATAATGTCAACCTTCTCCCCAACCAGCGCTCCATGCCGCCATTTCTTGGACCGATATGTCTCTGGTTTGCACCCCAGCTCCCAGCAGCCGTGGTGCCGCTTCAGCCATCACCACGGCAAGGATGTGCTTGCAGGTCGGCACCACACTGTCCGTTTTGGTTGCGATGCCGCCGAACCTGTTGCCAGGTCGTGTCGTCCCGTTGCTTGGATCTAGCACAGCCGGCTCTTCTTCGTGTCTAGGTTCTCGCAGAAGCAACTTGAGTTGAGACTGTGCAAACGCAGCGCAAGTACAGTTCCAGGCGTCTAATCTGACCTCATAGTGAACCTTGGTGGCGGACCATGCATTTCGGAACCTCGAGTTGGCGGACCTGCGATTAATGGGATCCGTCACTGCGGAGGCTGATTGAACATAGAACATCTCAAGAGCACTGCTTGGATCATCGCCATATGGGCACCGGAATTTGTTGACAAGTCTGCGATCCAGGAGATCTAGCGCCGGGAGAAGCTCGTGAGGGAACATGAAGTGAAGTGTGAGCATTGTGGATCTAGCTTGCTCAGCAGCTCGTCCTTTGAGCCTTGCAAGTGGTGAGACATGGTCGCAATTGGGTGGTGCATTGCTAGAAGGCGTGCTTGTGTCATCTACACTAGAATCGAGTTGTTGTAAGATGACATTCCAGAAGTGCCTTGAAGTCGTGCTCATCGTGCCTTCCTGCTTTTAGTGTGCGCCTTGCCTGATGTTGCTAGCATTTGGATCAACTAGAACCACAGCCCCTGGATTCACCGACGCTGTGGATGCAGACGTGCTTGCAGACGTGATCACAAGGCATGCTATTTGCAGAGAGATCCATACCTGCCCTGGAAGGAATTGCTGACGTCGCAGTATCGTAAGGCATCAAGGTTGAGGCATCAACCCATGCATTGTTCGACCACTTGGAACACTTCGAGGGCACCACCAGCTAGTATTCATCAGTGTGACTATATCCGACCCCTTCGTTGCCAACACCACGACTGGAAGTGGCAGTGGCAGTGAGCACTGGCGCTCTATCGGCCAACTTGCATGCTGGCCACGATGTATCGCCGTCCTGAACTCCTCGACTACCCTCCCTTGGCTGCAGAATGGAAGCAGCACCAGCAGATGGCTCAACCAATTCAAAGGTCATAGTACAGTTCACCGACCCCAGCGGGCTCTTCAACGATGTCGCGCCCCTCCTGCAAAACAGGCTGCCACTAGGCAATCTGCACTGGAAGTCCCCCACTCGACCACTGCGGTCAATCGAAGAGCTCGATGTATCTCTTGATCGAGAGCAATCTCCTTCACATGATGGGCCCACGAGTACGAGAAGACACCAGATCCCAGGCCTGGCTCAAACACCGTTTGTGAAGGTTCTACTTGTGCGATGCGACGACAAGGACAAGTATAAGGAGTCAGTACGGAAGGACGTCAAGGAATGGGTTAAGAGCTTGGGCTTCTCGACTTCTGGCAAGGCTACAACAAAAGGCCAGGAGAGGCACGATGCTTACGAGTACATCATCCTTCATGTGGTTCTGCCTGGCACCACCGCTGCAGCCCAACCGAGGTCTTCGAAACATATTTCGGTCGAGATGGCTGATAGCACGGATAGTGTCAACAGCAAGTCAAAATGGACTGGAAAGAGCACCTCGACAATTCTGGACAAGCTGAGGGCAGACTTCTCCAGCTCGTCAAAGGTACCCTTTGAGAGAGTCGCTCAGATCAGATTGACCGACCCAGCAAAGCCAAGTTCAGCCTTGAGTCCGTTGGACATTGAAGCTCAGTGGCTCGACCTGATAGAGAAGCTGAAGACTGCAATACTCCAGTCCTTCGACGCTCGTGTTGCTCAGTATGAGGAGGATATCAGAGAGCGAGAGCAGCAAAGAAGTCTGCCAGGTTGGAATTTCTGCACCTTCTTCATACTGAAGGAAGGTCTTGCCAGGGGTTTCGAGAATGTTGGTCTCCTGGAGGACGCTCTGCAGATCTATGAAGAGCTGGACGCTGGTCTCGATGCCGTCATACAAGATCAAGCCAAGGAGGACTACTCAGATGCAGCCAACGCACTACTACCCTATGCCAACGACCTCAAGGATACCATACGGACCGTACTCGATGGCAAGGACGACGACGAGCCAACTGTTAACCCTGAGTTGCCCTTGAGCCTGCAAGCGTGGTCAAACGCCGAGTCGAAGAGGTTCCCTTGGAGACTGGAACGGCGGAATTACCAGCAGATGATCTTGACGAATCAGGTCAGTGCCCTGGATTTCCGAGTTTATATCTTTATTCGCCAGATGCAGATTATGCTTCGTCGAGCAAGTATTTCAACCCATCCGCCACAATCGAAATCGTCAAATAGGCAAAGTGGCGTACGCTGGGATGCAAATGTGCTTTCCGAAATATGTGAGCGGAGCATCAAATTCATGAACCTAGCCGCACGAAATCTACGACAAGATTTGTTCGCTGCCTGGGGCGGTCGTGAAGGCCTTCCAGACGAGGAACTCAAAATGCAGCAACTGGCTATAGGTAACATTGTCGCCAGCTGGAAGTGGTCAAGTTTGCTGCAGACTCTTTCTGAGTGTCAAATAATCGCTTCTCTGTCAAGTCTATCTGTACGACGCCATGGTGAGAACGAAAGTGGAGAGCTCTTCAGCCCGACAGACATTGCCAGCAGTCATGCTCATAGTCACTCCACTAGCACTATCTCGTCCAACTCTGTTGGCACGGGTGTGAATGGTACAGATACGTCAAATGTCAATGATGTATTTGCGAATCTGCGGATTGTGAAGGGCAGCCAGACAGGCTTGACTTTTTGGGCGGCAGAGCTCTTCACCATGCTGCGGACGATCTTCCAGCAACTCTGTCGTCAGCGTAGTTGGCTACCGCATCCACTCAAAGTCTCAGATGGTAATGCAAATTCCGAGGCTGATCCCTCCGTCGGCTGGACTGGTGTTCTTGCACCGTCATTGCGCGCTTTGTTACAGAGCAAGGAATCTGCTGTCGGAGCTTACAGACTGCTGACCGTGTGTGCATGTCAGTGCTATACCAGCGCAGGAAAGTCTCGGGCTTCGCGTCAACTATTGTTCGATCTAGCCAACCTGGAAGCTCACAATGACGATTCTGAAGCAGCTGGCAGCTGGCTAGATGCCATTCCTGGTTTTCTTATTGCACCGCCTGGTACCTCAACGGAGCGATCTATGCTTGGCTTGTATGCTGATTGCTTACGCCAAGCAGGTCGACGAGAAGAACTCATCTCGTGCCTGTTCCTCGACATCCAATCAACCGCCGTTCCAGGCGAGCCTCATCCGAGTGTACAACAATTATGGACGGAAATGGTAGAGGTGTCGGAGAAGACGGGACTCGTCGAGTTGCCCTTGGATGCTCTCTTCGCCATCGCGGAAATCAACAACCACATTTCGCACGAAGATGGCCAAGACCAGTACTCGATCACTATCACTTTGCGAGCTTTAGTCCCTATTAAAAGTATGGACAAGGCAGCCGTTCGCCTCGAGTGTCAAAGCAGAGGTCAACACTTGCCGGCTTCCTTGAACTTGGAGCGTGAAGTATCAGAGCCCATCGAGCACTCACGGATATATCTACGATTGAGCAGTAATGTTCAAACCGAAGGCTGGTACGATGGCAGCTCGTTGATAATATCGAGTGGAAATCTTAGGCTCAAGCATGATTTTTTGCGCCACCAAGCCGCAGAAGCAGACGATCAACTCATCAACCCGGTACCGGTTGTCGTACCGTCCATCTATATCTACCCGAGAGCTGGTTCCCCTTGCCTTTCAGCTTCACACGCACCATTAGTCGATCTGTCTCAGAAACGAAGCATCTCGATCCGCGTCGGGTGGCCTTCAAACGACGTGAGTGAAGCACAACTGCGTCTCAAGCCGGCCACAGCAGGTGCGCGGCTCAATGTACAATCTGCTCAACTCACCGGTGGGAAGCAATTCGAAATCCAGCAAGTCGACGACTATCACGTATTGGCCTTTGAGAATATCGAAGCTCGTGGGGAGAGCGTCTTCGAGATACCATACAGCTACGATGATAAAGGCACCACGTCCATGTCGATCCGAGCAGAGATGCAGTACGAGTCAAGCGCTGGGCGATATGAGTATTATGACACACTGTCATGCACAACGTCACTGCCAATTGGTGCGAACGTCCAGGATGCTTTCCAGCGTGATGCATCTTTCAGTCGCTTCACCTTTGCCCCATCCAGATTGGTGCCATTGCAAGTGCTGAAATGCGAGCTGGAAGGTAGTGCAGACTGTGATGTACTTGCGCCCAGGCCATGGCATGAGCCGGTCAACGCGTTTCCCAAACAACCAGTCAGCTGGGTTGTACAAACAAAACCCAAGTCCAAGAATCTGCAAGCATTGGATAAGAAAGAGAAGCTTGTGCTCAGCGTTGAGTACAAGTGTATAGACGAGGCAATCCTCAACACAATTCTGAGTACATTTCATCACGAAGCCACAAGCTCTGATATCAGAGACGGAAGTCAACGTCCGGTCGAACACGCAACCAGAGCCTTCCTGACCCACCTGCGAAAACAGGTACAATCCCTCTGGTCAGAGCAGGACATTGAACTTGCGGCCCTGACGGGAGAAATCCAGATGTGGAGTTATGAAGAGATGAATTGGGAGCCTTTGCTTCTGATATTCGAGAAGCACAGTCGAGAGCACCTACGCGGATGGTTGAGAGAGTGGCACGAGCGGCCAACGTGCGGTCCACTGAAGATGGATTACGACACTGCGCCTACGCGTACGCTAAGACTGCTTGTTGACACGCCGCGAGTGGATGTAGTTGTCACGACGCAAATTGAGATTCGGGGCGAGAACGGCCATTGTGTCGTGGGGCGACCACTACTTGCGAAGATGCGCGCTGAAGTCGATGTTCGCGTGGATACTGATGTAGAAGTAACGGTGGAGGTTACTGGTCAAAACGATTCGTGGCTAGCCGGTGGCCAGCGCAAAGCTACGTTTGGCTCATCACAAAAGGTATTCGAGGGCACAATCGTGTTGATAGCGCAGAGAACGGGCAAACTGCTGTTGCCGGGAGTTGAAGTGAGGTGTAGGAACACCGGGGATCGCGGAGAAAGTGTGGCTTTTGAGGTGGACGATCTTAGCTCAGCGATGCAGGTACAGGCCAGGAATGATGTTAGGACGACGACTATCGGGCTGGGTGGGGGAGAGGCTGCTGAGGGCCACTGGCTTATAGATAGCAGCGGGCATGACAGACGGAATGACTAGACTAAACCACGAGGGTTGTGTTGTCTTAGATTAGTCCCAAGCGATGGTAGCGAGTACAATGAAAACCGACAAGTATCCGTAAATTTCTCTTTGCCAGATGAACCGGTCAGCGACTGCCGGACATAACTCCAGACGTAGACTTCAACATAAATGACTTCGACCGGTCAGCGCTGGTAAAGTTGAGTTGATCCACGCCCGTCGAGCCCACAGCGGCGTAGTAGGCGCTGTGCAGGTGTCACGGAGCGCTCGCATCTTGGTGCTCAGCTACACTCGGGTGTGAAGTCGAAGTCTGTTGTTCTGGCGCCACGGTTCGACATCGGTACAGAGAACGGATCGAGAGTACAGCCCCGTGAGTAACATCGGAGCGGTCGGTATGTCTGGAAGGGAGTGATATCACACCGGGGTGAACTTGTTTGGTCTCTTTGCGGATCTTGGTTTACTGTCGTTTGACTTCAATCCGACCCAACCCAACCCAGTCCCCGCCCACGCTGATCGCCTGAGGCTATCAGGTACGTGTGGCGGCGGCAGGTTATGAGAGTCAGGCCGGATAGAGCACTCAGCCCAGCACAGATTCGCGGGTCAGCCGGCATACATATACAGTAGGTACACAATGCACTTCCAACTCCCGGCCTGCTGACTGACTCTAGTGCCGTTACGATGTCAGCGCCACGACCATGGATACTCGCCTGAACAAGTCAATACCTCGCAGCACGAAAAGCGCGTGATGGGTAGCGCAGACGAACTTGAAATTCTCAACACTGTGATGGTGGTACTAAGCAAGACAAGGGGGGAATGGCGTGTACTAGCATGATGACGTGTGGGCGAAGGCGTATGATGCGTGCGCAGAGGAGGAAGGACACGATGAGTTGGCGTCACCGTTTTGTCGTATTGGTGAGCATGAATGGGCGTTTGGGTCGGTGCTCAGCTGGTCCGTCGAGTGGCCTGCCACTGTTAGGAAGAGTCTCGAACACGAAAGTAGGTTGGATGCAGTCCACATAGGTTCGCATGCGATGCATGTCCTGGGTTCGCTTTCGCTGCTTTGAAGAGTGATTCTAAGTGGGACAAAGGTCTCTTCGCTGAGCTTTGTAGTAGCAAGGCATATCTTTATCGTCTTCGCCACACTGCGTCACGCGCTTTACCGTCCAATCCGATATGAGGTCGTGCTTTGCGAGAATGCCGAACATATCTTATCACCCTTGCTCTTTCAAGAACGGATCAGGCCCAGACGGCCAACGCGGCGCCCTCTGATTCCTCTGGTCCTGGCGTCGACTTTCCTGCACGGTATGATAAAGACTCGGTTCCTTGATGCCCTGACTTCGGGCTCGAGGTTGCGAGTGCGGTTGCGGGCCGTTACGAAGCGAGCAATATACGGCAGGGGTGTTGTACCTTGGCTCTGGCGTCTGGAAAGATCACACGAGACTGATGCTCTGCATCTTTCGGCTTGTTCTGTTCATGTTGCTGCTGCTGCTGCTGCTGCTGCTGCTGCTGCTTTGTGCCTCTTTCCCGTTCTGCGCCGTCCCAGCCAGGAACTCCCACATCTCTTCGACTAATATTCGCGGGTCAGTCCCGGATGTACGCTGTGGTACGTCAGGCCAAGAGGACAGAAGCAGTGGCCGGGACAATCAGCTGAGCTAATTTACACTGGAAGCATCAAGCATGGTTCGTGAGAAGGGCGCGAAAACATTAAATTGTTCTTGAGTCACCATGATGGCGCGCGAGGGTTTCCGGACGTGTGCAACTGTTCGTTGAATGTACGCAAAATCTTCAGTCCACAGCACTCACAGGTTCGTTCCTTACATATACTTCCATAGCTTTCAGGTCGAGGTCTATCGGCAGGCGGGCACCGGTCGCAGCCAGTTCTCGTAGATCGAGGGCAGCGGAAAGAGCTCTCTCGCTAACGTAGCGCCATTAAGGTAATGCAAGTCCACCTCGCCTGCATATAGAGCCAATGGAAGCGGAAGGGGTTAGTGAGTCAATCGTTGGCAGAGCTTCGCTCCGGAAACCAACGGACACAATATCCATGACCGCAGCCGGTGTGGTTGGCCTTCCGCAGTGGAAGTAGTACAAGTCTGGCGTGAGCATATGTTCCTCCATGTAAGCAGGCAAACGCGGAATTACTGCAGCAAAAGCATTCGACAGTGTAGCTGATAGGATTTACTGCAAGGCCGTGTTTAAGTAATGCATTTTCGAAGTAGGGCAAGTATCCGAACTCTAAGGCGTGCTTTTGACTTGTGCACAGATTGATCGTTGGACGGGGCGAACCCCGCGTACCTCGATACGTTTGTTTTCAGCTCTCACAAGGTGAGAAGTTGTTGAGGTCGCTCCGGATAGACGCTTCTTGTGCGGACGGTGCAGTCAACAACTTCAGACAGTTGTAGTGTGGCGTGTAAGCAGACCATGAATTATACACGATACCGCCACATGACGACGGATATATTAAACAACGTTGACGGGCCGGAACAGATTGAAGCTGACACGGAGCCAAGAAAGACACCGTCTTCGAGTGAAGATCGTATCTCACCGGCCAAAGGCAGAAAGTGGATACAATCACGTGTGTGACGTTCTCTACCTTCAAGTTCAAGTTGTTCGACCGGAGCGGCCTGCCTCGCTCTCCTTCAGTTGTACTCGTACGAGACCTCTGTAGTTGCCTAGATCTTCGACACTTCTATTCCACACTTTGCAATTTCAGTCCTGAACCTGCGAAGGGGACGAACTGGGCGTTTGTAGAGGTTTGAGGTAGAGATTCCAGGTTCGGTGCCCCGGTCTTTGTTCCCACCAAAGCACGTGTGATTGTTCCTTTTCTCTCAACTGTACACATACAAACCCGCAACTCACAGAACACATTCTCTCCACTTCACCTTAGGGCTCACAGTACTATGTCTAGCAATGCTGTCGAAGACATCTCTTTTTGTGTCATCGAAGGCTCTCGTCAAGTGCGGGAATTCGAGGATGCACCAATACGGGGTAATACCGCGTTCATCAAGACATTAGCAACAGACTGACGGTAGAAGCGACGCGTTCAGCTGCGATAACGCTTGGTACTTACAAGATAGATGGTAAGTGAGCTTCATTATGCTATCTAACCTCACCATCTCCTTCCCCGACCGCTTTAAGCTTCGTTGTACAATGCTAGTACATGTTGCCGTGGAAGTCATGATGTGTCTTCTTGTCTCTCGTCTTGATACATCGCTGTTCTCGATCCAAACCCCATTCGTGATGTGAACGAAAAGGCCAGTCTGCCACCCTGCCGACGAAGAAGCCAACCTGATCCAGCGATATGCTAGGTACGGAAGCCTTACTTCCAATCAAGGCGGTGATTGTCTCGAATGGCTGACCTCGGCTCGGTATGCATCGGTTGGATCGGTACTTAGAATCGATCATAGCACAATTCGAGTCTACGGCTGCTTCTACGAGGCTTGAGCTTGAGAGGCACCACCTCGTGGACCACCGCGTCCTCGGCCACCACCCCGACCTCTGAACTCACCACGACCACGACCTCGTCCACGACCATCAAAGCCCCGGCCTCTGCCACCTCTTCCTCGACCGCCTCTGTCTCGTCGGACTTCACTGAAACCGTCATTCTCTGGAGTTGGTGCCGCTGCACTCTCTTCAGCAGCAGCACCAGCCTCGTCGGCCCAGTTAGAAGTACTCTGTTGGGCGGCGGGAGCTGGAGCGGGCGTCTCAGTCTCGGCAGGATCTCGCGGTACCTGAACCCAATCTTCTCCTGTCTGAGTGTTGTCTGTCGTCATGGATGCTTCGGGGTTCCAGGATGATTCGGCAACGGCATTACCAGGTTCAGCGATGGAAGCCTGATCTGGAGCAGCAGATGGAGGCTCTTCGTCGGCGGCAACAACAGGGAGAGTGGCAGTATCTTCAAGCTCGGTTAGACCAGCATTGGCAATAGTTGGGTCTGAAGCTGGCTCCTCAGCCTGCTCTCTGGCGGGTTCAGCAACATGTTCCTCGACAGCAGGTTCAGTAGCATCTTGCTCGTCGGCTTCTTCCACAGTGGTAGACATAGCGGATGATTTGAGCTGGGCAAAAGTGTACTCGAGCTCTTCCCCATTGTTGTTCTTGATCTTCTCGTCAGTGCCTTGGACGACACTCTCGATTGTGTCTACAGCAGTCTTGTTGCCCTGGTAAAGGTGGAACAGAACAGCCTCATAGGCATCACTCTCGACCTGATCGACATCCTCTTTCTGTCTCTGGAAAGCAGCGGCATGGAGAAACTGGCAAGTTATCTGTAGCGCGTCTCTGATCTTTGTCTGCGAATCCTTTGTTGAAGACTGTGTACCCTCGTCTTTTATTCTCTCGATCTCCGCTTGGTGCTCTTCCTTGAGAGAATCTTTTTGCTTCTCGAATCGAGCTTCGAGATCGCTGGAGAACTCGAGGAAAGCCTTTTGTCGAGACTCGGCCTCTTTCAGCTGTTCCTGCAGCTGACCTTCCTTCTCGATTTGAGCTCTCTGATCGGCGTTGATCTTCTTGGTTTGTACCAGGACGTCGAGGTTGTTCTCACCGGTTTCAGCGATGGTGGCTTTTGTCTTCGAAATGCCGGCAAGCTTCTTGTTGACGTTTCGGATTTGTCTGGAACGGTTAGCTCTGTGAGTTAGCTGATCCGAGCAACGTACTTTTGGAGTTCCTTGAGGTAAGGGCTGTCACCATCACTCTCGGTGTGACCATTGACCTTGGCCTCAGCTGAGGTCTCGGCTGGTGGAGGAGTGGCGGAGGCAGGCTTGGCCTTTCGCTTCTTTGCAGACTTGTTGTCGGCCATTCTCACAGAAGATGTTTCAGACATGGTTGGGCTAGGCTTTGTTCTGCAGGGTTGATTGTCGCGTGACGATGCAGAGAGTTGGTTTATGGATCAGTGCAGCGTGGTGTAGCTAGGCTGAGGTGTTCGAGATGTGTAGTGAAGGTTGGAGTACGTGTGATAGATCGATGTAGGTTGGCTGGAATTGTTTGCTATGGATGACAGTCTTGCGAGTCAAAAGAGGCAGGTGAAGATGCTTTCTCCAAACACTCTGTTGCGGCTGGCATCTGCCAAGATGCATGACAGCCGCGCGATCTGGCCTGAATTAGGCACCCATACCACCGAGCATTTCTATAGCTTTCTACACTCCACCGGCGCACCCTGCGTTATAGCTTTGGAAGAATACCAGCACAGCAAGAGAGTAAGGATTTGATAACAGCCGCAATGAGTATATGGACAACAAGTGAGCTGCAATGGCTGGATTGCAAGCCTGGTGTATGGAGCTCTCCGATTGGAACTCTGTTGTTAGTCTAGGACATACCGATGCCAACGTCAGTGTTCTTCATGCCTCACTATCCTACTGCTGATCTGCTTCACAATACCACCATCTGATGCGATCCTGTTTGCAGCGCCCTTTTCTCGCCAGCACCTCACCAAGCCGAGCAGGACACATGGCAAACATCTACCTGGGTCTCTCCAGCTGGACGTTGACCACACACGTAGCTTCAGCTGAGCCTGAGCCGGCAAGGCAAGGAGCTACACCATAGTGTACACCATTGTAGATCTCCGACCTACTGTCCAGCAGTTAATCAGATGAATGGCGGATTGTAGATGGCAACAACACCGAGTTCTGAGGCTACAGATATCTACAGCCCAAAATTGGTGTTACAGGTGATGCTGCTCCTCGGCTCTAGCCGGGACGTATTTACACTCTCCCTACTGCTCGGAAAATCCGATAGATGAGACTATTCTTGCAGACTAAACCAAGCTGGATTCGAGATCAGAGCAGTCCAGAGCCTGGAAAGCGTGCCGTAACATAGTGTCTTGAACATGTACGCGACCGCGAGGACTGTCTCACTGTAGTCTTGAGAATCATTGGCAAGGGAGTAGTGCGGAAGTGTGTCTTTGCGCTGGTGTCGCTGAAATAGTGACACGCGTTGAGATGGTCGACAGGCGATCACGCTACCGACACGCTAGCTTTGGTATCACGTGGTATCTTATCGCCTTCACAATCAAACCAATGGAAGTTGCAGCACGATATTAGCAGTGATTTGAGGGACACCGACGGAATGACGCATGCCCTGACGACTTGATGGGTATGGATCGTCCAGCTTTGCTCAGTAGGACAAGGAAGAAGAAGACTTCGAAAGCATAGCACGAACTATCCCTAGGGCTCTATCAAACACATCACGCCTCTCGCACGTGCATTTACGAGGTTCGCGATTACAAGCTTTCGCGAACAGTACGAGCATGAGGCTCGGAACACGGACATAGTACATCTCGATTGAGTACCCTGTACTCTAAAAGTGCAAACCCTCGACGGTCGTGCTGTGTTCGCTGCTCGGCGCGGTCTGCGGCAGACTGGTGATGCTCCAACCACTTGCAGCCGTCCCCAGATTTCGGTGAGCATCTAGTGTTTCGATTGTGTCGGTGACCGAAGCAAGCCCTGGAGTCGCTAGGAGATACGGCGCACGCCAAACTCATCGGTCTTTGGTTGCTTACAATAGCCAGGGCAATAGTAGGCCATATCTCTTCCTCGTCAGCGTAGCACAGACAGTGCGGTCATGGTTGTCACAGCCACCTTGGCAACGGAGTGAGTAATTCTGGGCAGTGCTGTTTTACGCGACGAAGCCTATGGACAAGGCATTTTTACCGAGAGAAGCAGGCTTGCAGGCGTCTGCGATGCCCTAAATAAGCAGTTCCTTATGGTGGCGCTAGAGGATTAGAGCGCCTGAAAGCAAGCTAATTGTAGGTTTCAGGTTAGACAAGCGAGGCTAACGGTCGGTCCCACCTGCCGCCCCAAAAAAGTTTCTAGAAAGGCGCAAGTCTAGTCGTTGCTTTGCCATTTCTGACATCCAACCCAGGAGGGCCTGCGATAGGACTAATATCTGATATCAAGACATCGCTCTTGATGTCTCTGACAAAGCATGAAATTGAGACCGCGGTAGCAGACATCGAAGCCAAATACCGACCACCACCTCGCAGATCGTCAGCAGAGGGCTTTTCTGGTTTGGCGCGCATGGTCATGTTGAGCAACACGAGCACCACTAGCAACTCGTCCAGCAATGCAACAAACAGCGCAAACCATTCGCCTCCCCCCGAACTCATCCTCCCTACGAACGTTGACCCAAGCACTACTCCCAAGCCACAGAGCGACTCACTGAGACCACCGCCAAAGGCCGCGACAAGCCGGGCGCAAGATGAAGATAAGAGTCATCTTCAGCCCAACGGCGTAGCGCAGAGCCATGGGAGAGCCCTGACAGACACTCCTCTGCCATCTGCTCCGGGAAGCCCTCATATGTAAGGCGACCTCAGCTGCCAGCCATAGCTAGAGCTAACAGTGACTAGTCACGGCAAAATCGGTACATCAGGCATATCGACGCCTAAGATACGAGCCACCACCCTCGACATCCCTGGCTTGACCAAATCCAAGGTCTCGCCCGATGGGAGGATCTCGGAAAGAGATGTCGGCGCCAAACTCATCATCATCATGGTTGGCTTGCCAGCGAGAGGAAAGAGCTACATCGTCAAGAAGATTGCAAGGTACCTCAACTGGCTACAGCATCCCACTCGTATCTTCAACGTTGGTGACAGGCGGCGGGTCGTTGGCGGCAAAAGCCAGACAATCGACAAGAGCAAAGAACAGCAGTTGCGTGACTCGCTTCGAAAGATGAGCCTCAACACCACTCAACCCCAGGGCATCGTCGACCACGACCACATGCTAGGTCTCCCCGCCATATCCACCCAGGTCCTTGTCAATGACGAGCACAAACTCTCCGAAGCAACTCCGATATCTCCCCTCGAAATGAGCAGTCGAGAGGCGTCGAGCCTCGGTGCTCATGCCAAAGATCCCATACCAATGCCTGAGCCCGAGCACTTGCAGCAAGACTCCAAGTTCTTCGATCCCGAGAACGAGGAGGCAAAGAGAATACGCGAGCAGGTAGCGCATGACACCATGGATGAGCTTCTCCAATACGTGCTCCGAGACGGTGGTTCTGTAGGAATACTGGACGCCACCAACCACACCCAGGAACGACGTATGTCCTTGATCAAGCACCTCAAGAGCCGCAACGTCGACGTCAACGTCCTGTTTCTCGAGTCCAGATGTCAGGACCAAGGTTTGCTCGAAGCAAATATGCGTCTGAAGCTGTCTGGTCCTGATTACAGGGACAAGGATCCAGTCAAGTCCCTCGAAGACTTTCAGCAACGTGTTGCACAGTACGAGAAGAAGTACGAGCCGTTGGGAGACTTCGAAGAGGAAAACGACATCCCGTATTGCTCCATGATCGACGTTGGCAGAAAGATGGTTTCCTACAGAGCTAACGGCTTCTTGTCTGTGCAGACCATCTCTTATTTGATGAACTTCAACCTCGCCCCAAGACAAATTTGGCTCACGCGACACGGCGAGTCTATGGACAACGTCAGCGGCAAGATTGGCGGCGACAGCCATCTCAGTGCAAGAGGCATACAGTACGCCAAGGCCTTGGAAAAATTCATCGTCCAAGAACGAGGTTTCTGGGTGGAGAGACAGATCGAGAAGCAGCGCAGTACTCACTTTCCCCCTCGACCTGGTGACACGACCCCTCCAAACCCAGAAGTCCAGGCCGCAGAGACTTCCCGCGCTTTCTGTGTCTGGACCTCTATGCTCGCCCGAAGCATCGAAACAGCACAGTTCTTCTCCGAAGAGGACTTCGATGTCAAGCAGATGCGAATGCTGGACGAGCTCAATGCGGGATCTATGAACGGCATGACGTATGAAGAGATTCGTACCAAATGCAGATCTGAGTACGAGCTGAGGAAGAAAGACAAGCTGCAATACCGTTACCCAGGGCCGGGTGGAGAAGGTACGTTCCACCGCAGAATATGCTTGTATTGTGCTAATTTGTTGCCCAGGTTATTTAGATATCATCAGCAGACTTCGAAAAGTCATCCTCGAGATCGAACGAATGCAGGACCATGTACTGCTCGTCGGTCACCGCTCGATCACTAGAGTCCTGCTTGCTTACTTTCTTGGCCTGAAGCAGGAAGACATCTCGGACCTCGATGTGCCGCTAGGTGTCGCCTATATGATTGAACCAGTAAGTTGACCCAGTCACTATCTCGATGTCGTTAGGATACGGATGCTAACGGTATAACAGCGCCCATATGGTGTCGAATTCAAAGCATACCGCTGGAATCAGGAGAACGACGAATTCGTCTATGACGAAAACTACAGATTAAGGCGAGCAGTTGAACCTTAGCACGATTCACACCCCGCTCCCTACCACTGCAACACCTGTAACATTACACACCCCTCCGACGCATATATTGACTACACGTTCAATGATACTCCGATTCGACCTCAGTTCCGCCCTCCCCTCTCCCGTCACCAAACGTTGTGAGATATGTTCTCCTCACGGCAGGACTGACACATTTCTGGTACAGTCAGTATGATCGCTACGATCATGAAGAATGCTGCTCAGCCGGCAAATCTGTTGCGAGCTGCGATATGCACAAAGTTGACTCGACTGTTGACTGGTGATGGACTAGTTTGAGCAATACATGGTGGAACCTAGAGGATTATGGCTTTGATTTATTTGTACCTGGAAATACTGCATTGATTTGAGCGAGGCGTCTGGGTTACAATCAATGCTGATGAGCGACATAAGTAATGTAATTTCAAGGCATACTGAGTGACGCATGGGGTCAGCGGCATGACAGGATAGAACGAGCCACATAGACAGGAGCAAGGGTCGATACTTCTAACCAGCGCAATTTGTTTGATTCCACTCCTCTCATCCGCGCTGTGCAACACGGTGAAGACAAAGTTGTTCATCTATCCCAACATAGCAAAAAAGATAGATACTGTGACACCATGTTCTGTGGTATCTTCGTTTTCTCGTATCGCCGCGGTCAATCTCGTGGTTCCTGCTATCTGCTACTTCTTCACCGGTGCCATCCCATCTAATCGGGGTCCCTAATCTGTAAGTTTTCAGTGACTCGAGTCGCAGCCAGCAGAATGTCATGAGCGTGCTTCGGGCGCGTCGTTCACGTACGTGAAAATCGAGGGGAGAGAGTAGCTTTCACACTCTCACTATGCTTGTTCGTGGCTGGTGATATGGACCTGTCTTTTCTCAAGGTCTTTCCTTCGCGGTTGTACTATGCGGTGCACGACTGGGTGCACGACGGTGTGGTTATGGATGGATTTTGGACTCGTACACGGATGTCTGACGACGTGACTAGTACGGGTTACGAGCACGGGCTAATAACACGATATAGATGTCTGTAGATCTCTACCTACCTGTTGCAACTTTTCAATACTATTACTCCGAATCAGCGTTTATACCTTTCCGCCTTGCCTCGACTGCCCCCTCCTGCGCCTGGTCATGGTCATTGCGCACGTCCATTACCGCTACTCCTCTTCGCTTACGGACTCCTCACTGGCCGCATCTTCCGCAGGTCCATCTGCCACATCGGTGGTCGCAGCCGCAGCCGCCGAAAACTGACGGGACCGTGTGCTACGCGTTGACCCGTTCGACCCGTCTGAGCTCTTCCGCGTGGAGGTGGCGGCAGTCTTCTTGACACCACCGGCTGGCGCGCTGGCGGTGGAGGTCAGACTATTCTTCTTGCTCGCCTTGCTGGGTCGGCGAGACCCTGTGCTGCCGCGGCTCGAACGCGACGAACCGGTCTTCGAGGATGAGGATGAGGCTGCCTTACGGGGCACGTCGTTGACTCGACCGCCGCCGCTACCTTTCTCTGGAGACGCCTCGCTCTTGCCCTTCAATCGAGCGACCTCGGCGAGAGGTCGGTCGCTGTCGTTGCCCTCTCCGCCTTCCTGGCCACTGTCCTCTTCCCCACTCTCGTCATCGACAAGCCCTTTTGGGATCTTCTGTGGGAGACTTTTGATCTTCTTACTCGAGTGCTTGACTCTTGCAAGGCCCTTGGGAAAGCTGCCGTTGGCTATGGCCTCCTGCTCCTTCTTCCATCTTAGGAAGCCCGTGTGAGGGTGCTTGGTGCCTTCCTTGCAGCACTTGCACGCACATTTCGTCTTGTCGTGCTCGTGCTGACATGTGTAGTTGCCGTTGGGGGGCTTACTGGTTCGCTTGTATACCTCTGTCAGCTCTACGTTTGTCTTCTTCGGTTTGGGCTTCTTTTCTTGCTTGTCTTCGGTAGCAGTGGTCTTAGTGGATCCCCCCTCCGCAGCGCCCTTGGCATTCTGGGTCGTTCCTTTTGTGCCGACACGCTTCTTGGTTGCGGTTGGATCGTTGCTGTCAGGAGCCGGCCGCTTGGTACCTTTGGCGGCCGGTCTTTCGTTAGCCTCAGCTGGGTGCTTGGTGCTCTTGGCAGCTGACCTTTTCCCTTTCGATCTCTGAGTAGTAGTCAGCGCCGAACAGTGCCTGATGTCACGAGCACATAACTGCAAAAGATGTTTTCGTAAAGGGCAGAGAAAACTCACCTCGTGATCATTATCTTCTGACTCGTTGTCGTCTTCACCATCCCGCGCGGAGTCGTTCTTTGCGGCAGCGTAACCCTTGTGCCAATCTACGCTACGAGTGATGTGGGACGGGTCCTGCGCATGCTCAAGCAAGGCGTCGTTCTGAAGTGATGGGCTCATGTGTATCATCTTGCCCATCACGAAGCTTGTTCGTCGTCCCAGCCAGGCTGTGCTCACGTCAATCAGTTCATCGAGGACCGAGACTCCCAAGGTGCCCCAGTTCTCCTCATCAAAGTCAACAGTGACCACGAAGTTTATTCGCACGTATGCAGTGGGCTCTGGTCTCCAATGGCCACGGACTGCAAGCACCTCCCCAGCAAGTGCAGCTTCCATTCCGCCGCGGCCAGGCTCAGGTGTAACATTGAGATCGACGACATCGAACGCTATTGGACCTTTTGGTTGTCGCTTGTGGAGGATGGGAAGGACCAGCATACAATCGTTGCAGATAGCCGCAATGATCGCGGGGCCAATCTTCGTCTCCTCTTCGTCATCTTTGACGTCCACAACTCCCGGGTGATCTTCGAGGTACCTCCGAAGGCTGGGTACGTGGATGACTTGCCCGACTGCGTAGTCTTTGAGGGGCTCTGGGGGCCGCTTACCGCCGACATGCTTCGACTTTTCTGTGTCAGCCTGCTTGTCGCTGTTCATACTGTTGCGAGGAGACGTCCTGGGGGAATGGCGAGATGCAGACTCCGCCGGACTGGACTTGCGGCCTGGGGTTTTAGCCATCACCACAGCAGGAGGAATAATTTGTTGTCTTCGGGTCAAGAAAACAATCTGGCGCGCTTTTCTCGCGCCTCCAGGTGAGCAGAGATGAGTAAACTCATACTGGGGGTTGCACGGCGGCGTCATCTAGGGATTAGGTCGTAACAAAGGATTTTCGGTGACCGAGATCGATTCCGTTCGCGTTGACAAGAAAGCAATCACAGTCGCAGGTACCGCAAGCAGCATGACGGCTAAGCTGGACCATTGTCTTTGCCAGCGTTTCCATTGTTTAGCACGTCGCCTCAACGAGATAATGAATTGGATCACCGCGTTTCAGCTCTCGCATGTTGAATGGATGGGACCCAATATGGCAAACCTTCACTGGTAGCAGGCGCTATGATGATGTTGTGCCGAATCTGGGTCATTTGAGTAGTCGTGCAGTTCTCACAACTGCCATCCAAGAACTATGAGGGTGCAACGCCGCTACCTTTGTTTCGTGGTCCGTGCCAAAGCACCGACAAAAAGGCTTGAGTCTCGCTCACGGAAAGTGATTGGTGGGTACGGCTGGCGATGCACAGCGACGTGCTGGTCAGCCCTTCTCGGTCAAGCCGAGTAACCCGAAACAAATATCATGACAAGCGAAATGGTCTGCAGATATACCTTTGCTCTTTGAAGATATATGCATTGTTGTCAATGTTCAAGCAAACTCACTAGAAACATAAATGTGTTTCGCTGGTGCTGTACCCATCGTCCGTCTGGCTGTCGGGTGCAAGGATCCAGACGTAACGACACGATCGATAGGCTATGGAGGAGAGTTCTCTGGTCACCTAAGCTCGCTTCTCACGGGCGTGCCATACTCAGAGCTGTGACGGAAGCACGTAGACGTTCCCGACCACAGAATCAAAGAAGGGCAATAGTCGAGTAGACGCAACCTAAGACCGATTTTAACGTTCACCCGTACTAGAGCTGCAAAATGCGCTGGGCATAGCTGCTGTCTGCCGTAGCTTCTGCGCCAAAGAACATGAGACGGCAGGTGGTAGATTCGTTTCAATATTTGGAGGAACACTCATATGGTCGACTCCCGGTTTATCGGTGGAGTAGACAAGGACCTCACACAAGGGATTCGTGGTAGTATTCTCAGAAGAAAGAGTTGATTACAATTCATCTTCAATCACCGTGCGCCAGATCCTGTATTCTCAGAAGCCCACTTCCCCATGCAATCGCAACCCAGCCCGCAAACCTACCGTTTCCATTCCACGCCATAGCAGTAACGGCCTGCTCTTCATGACATATGATCTGATAGCTCGCCGCACTCGGCACATTTTCTGCTCTTCGCTCGTCTTTGTTCTTAGTTCTGCTTTTTTTACCTGTATGATCCTGACCAAATGTGAGGAGCTCGATGCGTTCTGGCTTGAAGAATTCCCGGACACGCGTTATGCCTGACCGGCTATCGGGGCCGTGAAACAAGTCGACCTCGTGCTCGGGCTCCGGTGACACTTCTGTAGGACCTGGAACAAAGCGGTGTGTTGGCTTCTCCGATGTACCACCACCAGCAAGACTCGTCTGGTTGTGCTGAGCGTCAATAGCTTCCGAAGCTGCTCCTGCTCCCCCTGTGGGTGCCTCTCGGTGCTTTGGTATCCACGCCACCTCACATAACTTCATCATGAACCCACCACCTCTGTCATCCTTCAATACTGTAGGCAGCAACCTCCGTAAAACATTGCATGCGAAAACGCTCCCAGCTGCATTGGCAGCAAGCACAATAGGGTGAAACGTACTACCCGCAAGTACAGTAGCGATTCCCGAAGCCTCGGGAAGCTTCATGATAGTGTTACTGTGGTAGAAGTGGCGCAGATTATGGGCAACCACAGTACTCAGGCTCGTGCCATGTGCTTCACTGTTGCCGCTGGCATCGGAAGTTGAGAGAAATGTTCTTGTATGAGGGAGATATATGAAGTTTCGTGTCGGTAGGCGTGATTTGTGCAGACTCACTCGATCTTGATGCGGTGCACGGAGGTCAGTAAGCATCATTTCTCCATTTGCTGACGTGGAAGCGAGGAAATGCGGAAGGTCGGAGGCTACCACGATGTTCATGATGTAGGTGTTATGAATCGTAATGGTGGCGTAGGGTTGAAGTTCACCGTCGGAAGTGTGGCTGTGGAGATTGTAGAGACTGACTGCGCCATCTGCGCCGCCAACTATCAAGTCTTCGTGAGAAGGGAGCGTGAAGCAGCTGAATATCGTGTGTGAGGGTGGTCGGGCGACGAGACAAGGGCGTGTGATTTCGAATATACCTTTGGCGGTGAGGTCGACTGCTATCAGTCTGATGGTGCCGTCGCTCGAAAGAACGACCATATTTCTATGTGCGGAGGACGACTTACTTTCGGGTGCCAATGGTAACCATTCAAAGCGCAGAATATTCCCAACTCTCATGCAGAGCCGTTGCACAAGATAAGGCGCACAGGATGCGTCATGACTGAACTTGCCTGGTGCATCTGGCTCACCCGGCAATGCCATCATCCGCCAGATCTGTATATGCGAGGGGTAATCCGGCGAGGGCGAGAATGCTGGTGCCAATTTCGCTTGCTTGGGAGGAGCAACATCTCGTTGTGCTTTCGAACACTTGAACGACACTGCCAAATACTGACCGTCAGATGCGACTGGTGCCCAGGCAAGGCATTGCGGACGTGCACCAAGGTTAATGAACCATCCTTGGTGTTGATCATTTGTGGACACTGGCTGTTCTGCTTCGGCCCCATCGGGCGTTTCGTGAGGCGATTCCTCGACCTCATGACTTGGCTGCGTGTTCTCCTTGGCCTTGCGAGGGGACAGCGCTGAGAAACTACCATTACGACATGAAGACGATACGCCATCGCGTTGCTGAGCCGCTTTGGCTACATCGAGAGGCCGTAAGACCTCAAGGCCGTGCTTGCGAGCCTCGTTTCCAGACCCCACGACCACCGCGTTTGACAAAGCGCCATCCCAGAACATCTGTCTAGCGGCGCCTTCTTCGTCCAGTGATCGGATCTGTTGACACTTCTGATCCACCTCGAGCTCAGACAGATCCTCCTCACCAGGTGTGTAGGTGGGGTCTTGGCTTCCTGCTTCTGCTGTAGGCGGCCGCTGTAGATATCTTCCATTGGCATCAAGCTTCAGTGCTTCCGCCATCGAGCTCCGACTGGGCAGAAGAACATCCCTAGGATTGAGATGCCATATATCCCGCGACCGCAATATGGGGTACAGATCGTCCAGCTGCGAGCCGAAATTGTACGTGTAGACCTTTTCCTTACTCGCTCTTTGCTTGCGCCCCTCACCTTCGTCCAGCATTCGGTTCCGCAGCCCCTGCTCCGCTGCTAGTGCCTTGGTTCTTGGTCGTGGTACTACCTTTTGTTTTCTACGAGACGAGCTAGCAGCAAGCCTGGGAGGAGACAGATATCTGACCTGACCGTCCTCATCAGGAGTTCCAACTGAGGAGGATTCTGCTGCATCGGAGAAGTCCCCATCCTCTGGCACCTGCTCGAGCGCAGGCTGGTCCACATCATGCATAACCACATCTCCGATATCTGGATCTTTCCGTCTTTCGATGGCTTCGGGTGTGGCACTATCAGGCGATCGATCTGGCGAGTCAGACTCGGCTCGAAGCATAGGAATAACCTCACTCCATGCAAGTTGATCGTCGTACCGAGCGTTCGGTTTTCGGTCGCGGCGAGATCGTCGTGTTGGTGTGGCCATGCTCGCTGCTGTCTAGCATGAGTAGCGTCCAGCCCTGCACGATTAGCATGAGACGAATTGAGTGCAAAGGCAGAGTATCTGTGACAGCATTACAAGTAAGTGAAATCAACTTTGTGGGATGCGAATGAAAAGTCAAGGGACTGGTCACGTCCAGAGTGCCATGCACGTTGTGGAGGCACATAAGCTGAGGGTCTCACTCTCACAGCATCTGAGGTACAGATGACATGTGTCCATGTGTGTACCATCGGCTAGATTAATAGCAGCACGCGTCTTCTGCGCCGAGTCAAGGCTTCAATATGCTTCTGATTCGACATTCGCAGGTTGGAGGTTGCGACGTCTTGTACGGACCAGCCTTGACGCAAGAGATGCAGCTTCAGCATCACGACCTGGAAGGTTAATTTGAAGCTGGTGTGCTTTAGCCTCGTAGCCTTACTTATGTGACGAGGCTTCCAGGCAAGTTTGCCAAGGCAGTGTAAAACAGTCTCCTCTTCTTTCATCTTTACTGACCGAGCAGAAAGTTAGAATCAAGACTCATTGGATAGGATCAGTCCCCGGTTCCTCTCTATCCATACTACTCTGAAGCAAAATATGTACATAATGCTTAATGTTTCGGGTCGTGGATCTCACCCCTATTTAACGGTGGGTTATGTGCCAGCGCACGGCCACTCCCCTTCCTGGGGGGTGTTGCGAGGCGCCGAAGGTATGTGAATTGATTCAACAATGGTCCTGCACATAGTGCTCTTGTCCTTCCTGCGACCTTTCTCTTGATTGCAACAAGGGAAGCACGATCTCATACCCTGACATGGCTGTCAACGGGCCAGCGCGATATATTGCACTCACTCTCTTCTGCCTGGTCATTCTATACCAGATTGGCTCCTACACTCACTACCGCGTGCCTGCTCTGAATGAACGACCCGTTGCACCTTCGTTTGTCCACAACCAGTACGAAGATCTCGGGGGGCCACAAGAGCTTTCTGATGTCTTACAGCCAGCGCGACCATTGGTCCCCCAAGACGAGCAGCCCCAGACTACCAGTACTTACTCTGCTCCATCAGCAGTACCTTCTTCCCCAAGCCGACCCACGGCCGTCGTTGACACTGGTTCACACCATGTGTTTGATGTCGAAACGCCCCTCGACACGCCTGTGAGCACGATATGGTCTCGTATCGGCAAAGTCACATCCCTCTACTGGACAAAACAAGGCGAAAAGACGGACGCCTACGAGAAAGGGCTTCTGTCTCACCGTGACCATGATCGCCGCTATAATTACAGACACTTCGTTCAACGTCGCGAATCCATCCAAGATACCTGGTCGAAGCACGCATATCTCATCCAAATCCTTATGCAGGAACTCGAGAAGTCGCCCACAGAACGTCTCGACTGGTTGTTTTGGCATGATGCCGACATCGTCATGCTGAACAGTCTCTTACCCCTCGAGGTCTTCCTCCCGCCTGCAGACGGGAAATGGGACCATGTCAACTTGTTAGTCTCAAATGACAAATCTGGCCTGAACGACGGTACGTTTCTCGTGAGGGTCTGTGAGTGGTCAGTATACCTCTTTGCGTCGGGCCTGAGCTATCCATACTACCATCCAGAAAAGAATTTGAGGCATGGTGAGCAAGGAGCACTGCAGATGTTGACTGCGGATTGGGACAAATTTGGAAAACACACAGTACACGTGCCGCAACGTTGGTTCAACACATATCATCACTTTGGCCTTGCGCCCGACATTCCGCCCGAAAGGGAATTCGAGCTGCACTATGTCGAACCAGGCGATCTACTGGTCCATCTACCGGGCACTGGGGACGGCAGGACAGGCATCATGAACGAATGGTGGGGAAAGCTTCAAATCGACCCTGCTAAATGGAATATATCCTTCAACGAGACGAGATATGCTAAGGAGGTTAATACGTTTTGGGAAAAGGACGCTTTTACGGAAAAAGAGCGCGAGATCGAATATTGGAGAAGATATCACGTTGTTCTTAATGCTGGGACCGAATGTGACAACAAGCAGAGAAAATGGGAGAAGATCCTCAGAAGTACTTGGGCGGGCAACAGTACAAAAGAGGAATTTGACAAAGCTATTGAAGCCAAAAAGCCGTATTGGCATGAGACCAAGAAGGAAGCACTCAGAGAAGAAGAACGTGCGAGGAAGAACGGAACGCATAAAGACAACATATCGCCGGCATGAATGAATGTGATGCCCGCTTTCTCACCAAACCGAGTTTGCCAATATTGTCCCGTGTATCATAGTCAGAAAGCACGGCACAAGCTTCTACAAGTGACTGATGTTCGGGTCCGGTTATGTCGCGACCCTGAACAGCCAAACGACAGACGAGCTTTTGGCGACCAGCCACTCGTCGACAGTCCCACCAAGATAGCGTTTGGCGGACTTCAAGTCACACTAAGAACAAAAATCTGTGGGAGGCTCAATCTACACAGATGGTTGCTTTAAAATCTTGACAAAGCTCAACTGCCTTCGTCCGCATCTAGGAACTCCAGCGTGCTTCGAGATCGTGTGCAGTCACCGTATACATGGCGCTCATCCATCTACATAAGTGTATGGGACGATCGGTGCAAAGGTTGTCGGACTACTCGAAGCCGTATGCCTTGCTATGCCTCGCCCGTACGGCATGGTTGGCAAGGACACGCTTATGCTGGGTCTAACCACGCACAAATTCGACGAAACTCAGCAACGGCCAGTCGTTAGATTCTGATGCAAGATACAGCGTCGAATTTGGAACGTCACGCTGCATACATGCCACCCATGCGAAAGATTATTTCGTGCTACGCGGCTGATGCAGACGCGAGAAGAATGAAGTAAGTTCGAAATTACGGGTGAAAACGAAGAGGCATATAGCATAACCCCTGGTCTGGGGGTACATGTAGCACCATAAACCACGAATGAGTAGGTAATACCTCGTGTGCCCATACTTGCACATTCCAGGCATCAGGTGCGTGGCCCTCCCCTTGCCTTACTAGACTGTACCTCTACAAGTCGCGTTGACTTCTCTAGTTCTTGTTCCTTTCGCTACCTCAGAAGCCCAAAGCTTCACCCGCCGAACCATATTCCCATACCACTGAGCAACTTCAAGGATATACTATTCAACTCACCAGACCGTTCACGAAGCCACCGGGGCCGCCGAGCGGTCTGGTCTAAACAACAACCAGCTCCTTGGTTCCCCTGGCAGGCAGCAAACTACCGATAACTTCCATGTGCTTAATTACAGTCCATCCATCAGGATACACGCACCTAGAGCAGTAAAAGGGTTCAATTAGCTCTTGAAGTTTGTACAGATGCTGTGACGTGCATCTTGTGACATCTTGCCCTATTCATATGACCTGATAACCTCCACAACGAGGTTCTTTCGCTATTGACGCATTGGCAAGCCATCGCGCTGGAGTTCGCCGCGTAGAGTACAGTCATCTTCACTGAGATTCAGCCATGTTCAGCTCTGCAACAAACGTCCCAAATAAGGGCCGCAAGCGCACTTTACGGCAGATCATGATTGGACTGCCAGAACCCCTCCTTTGGCAATCGTCGACGAGGCAGCCGTAGCCATGCACAAGGCAGAGTCGACTTACACAAGGACGCCGAAGAGGCCGAACTTAACGCTGGACAGGCTTTACGCGAGGCTGCGGAGGCTTACCAGGAGGGCGCAGCGTCTTATGATAACGATCTCGACACGTTGATCGACATCAACGAAGTTCTGATGAGTTTCGAGGCAGCTGGCCAGGATTCGACGTGGACCACACGAACAGCTTGAGTTTAGGGTCAGGAACAGAGGCGAACGTCACAATCGCGAGAGCAGTCCAGGGTTGCCTCCTGTGCACCTCACCATTCTCCTACGATCATCGTCTGGATACCTAATCCGACAGCCCAGCGGGTGGCGATGAGCTCGCCCGAAGGAGGCGGGACCGGAAACGGAGGCCGAGACGCAAGAAAGTGCTCGAGAGAGCAAGCAAAGCAGGAAGCTCATGGACCAGCAAAACATGTCAAGGCTGCAAATCTTGTCGCCGCCTGTAACACAATCAGAGCTACCATGGCAAAAGGGAAGGCTGCAGAGGCTGCTGCAATCAGCGGCGTTAACACTGGCGCGCTCGACAACGAAGTTCAAATGGTAGCTGGTGGAGATGAAGAGGACGTATGGAGAGCCCGAAGAAGACGAGATCAAGCCTACTAAGCCTAAGAGCCATAAGCAGAAGCGCGCCAAAACCAAATATACTGAATGACGCTTCTCCGGTTCTACCAATACCGAAGACGACGACTTCGGCGTTGGCTATGGACTTCATCCATGAGGTGGACATTAAGGACCCGCATTGTTCATGGGCCACCCTGGTGACCGAGAAGTGGCCGAGACAACGGGCATGAATTCGTAAGCGACGGACTGGTTTTGATAGTCACGTGATCAGGTTGGCGAGCTTGGTCTAGGTCGGGGCATGGTCAAATGCGCTCATCAGTGTGATCGACCCACCACATCATTGTTTTCGAACCCCGTAATGACTCGTGTGAACTATATCTCAGGAAACGCACCTGCGCATCTTCAGTAACAGGTTTCAGGGTAGATGAGAAGGATGTGATGCAGACATGGTATTGACTGGACGAGGCATGCGCTGCCGCGTCATGGAATCTCGTTACCGCCCACCTGCGACAGATTTCGCGGCGCGGGAGGTGGTCGCCAGTTCCAGAGCGCGATTGTTTAGCAGTTCGAAACCGCGTCCTTGAGACACCAACCTTGTACTCGCATCCTACCTGGTAAGGACGGATGTACTCACCACTTCCAGTTCGCTGCGTTGCTGGGGTGTGCCACCGTTGCGAGTCGACGAAGACGAAAGGGCACTGATGGACCCTGGCTTCGTTTAGATGCAGCTTCACAACTATGATGAAGAGCATAATCAATGTATTCGTGTCCGTGGAAGGGAACATAATCTTCCGGAGGGGTAGTTCATTCGCCCACAGTAAGCGAGAGACAGCATTTGGCTATCGCCTTGCCAAGGCTGGTCGTGGCATCCGTCCGGAATTGCTTTGGACGGACTGTAACAGTTTCACGGACGGCCTCGCCGCACCACTGGTTCGGCGATAGTCCGTTACTAGAAAGTGCATTAATTAAACTCTGCTTCCCCTTCGTAGTCTCCCATGATCAATGCTTAGCCAACTATCAGCGCGGAAGGACTTCTTGTAACTGCCGATCGTACTAATAGTGGGGGCTGTAGGAGGTACTCCGCGAAGAACAGCTCTACCCGCTGTGGACTCGCTGTTTTGACGAAAGCTCCATGGTGCGTAACGCGTCCGCCAGAGGACCATCATGATCAGCAGTTTTGGGCAGGAACGCTGTGATCTGCACAGCACGATCCCGAAGCGAACTCGTCTTGACTCAGCTACGGACGTGTCAGTGGAATGACGCGCATGTCTGATACATAACGTGCCGTCGATCTTCAGAGTCAAACATACCCAACCGGCCTCAATAGTAGTATCCTCACCCTGGGGCGGTAACTTTCTCGCAACCGATGTCAACTTGCGCCGCATGCCGCCACTTGCGACATCGGCAGTCGCTTCACTGTATCACTGCATCCAAAACAGGACACTACCGTGGCCGGATGCAGAAGCGCTAACACGAACAATCTTCCAGAAGCCACAGAAGCTGCAAAGGCAGATTCCATCGTACGCGGCGGCGAACTTAATCTCGCTGCCCCGGGCGTTGATCTCTAGCAGGTTAGCCTTCACCTCGCTTAAAATAAGCTAGATGTTTAGTGCACATCCCAAAACTTCGGGCCCGCTTGCCACGCGAGGAAGACAGCCGTGTGCCGCAGCAATACCGGAACGTGGCGCTACAGGGGTAGCTATGGAAGTGAGGAAACTTGTGGTCGTCGTGTGGTTGTGGGATGCAGCGTGCTGAAGCATACCATAGCACACAAAATCCTGCGTCATTCCTTGCGACAAACGAGAGCATAATGGACGGCACCCTGAAACATGCATAAAATAGCCTCATTTATGCACTGTGATATGAACATATGGAGCAACAGGTACTGGGTCTGCCCAACGCCTCATGTAGAGAACGCGTACTATCGCATTCGATTATACAGTGATGAGTTGACGATATCAGCACATCAGCGCATGCATGGCAGCAGGAGGTGTTCAGCGCGTACTGGGTGTTCCGTTGACCCGTACCGCTCGCAGATCAGAAACACGGTCAGTTAGATTAGAGCGAACCTTGCCTATAGTATGAAACTTGGACTAGGCATCAACAGCGCACTCCTTGTCATGGCCAGGGGGCTTAGCGACCGTTGCATACGGCCTCGTCTGTAGGCATACTAATCCGACCATCACTTGACGCGTATGAACTCCATCTAAGCGATGCATGTTGGATGATCTGCCGTCGAGGACGAAAGGGCTGAGCTGAGGAGATCCTCATGGGGTGCTGGTGGTTCGATAACGGTACGCGGCAGCGGATGATGGACTACTTGCATGCGCACAGTACGGAGTAGGTAGTCAGCACCGTCGTACCCAAGTTAGGATCACCTACCCTGATGGTGCAGGTGGACCTCTTGCACAGAGCGCTCTATGTCGGATATTTCGCCAGTTTGGGCAGCAAACCTTCAGACACAGGACATGTTGACGACTTTATTGCTGCTGTTCGAGTCAGCGACGTCGATGCAGCGACAAAACGTTGTATTTGACCCTGGCTAGCACGTGATGTATAGCAGGTCGTCGAGGCCGTTCGTTCCCTTGTTGAAGGCATTATGAACCACAAAGCCTTCACCACAAGTGGTGCACAATCGGTGAAACAGGTTCGTCCTGTCATAGAGAAGGATCCAACGTGCAGCAAGGGACAGACTTCCAAACTTGAGCAGTAGTAGTGTCGTCAGTCGGTGTTTCAGACTGTGGAAGGCTTCTGGAAGACGACGTACATGTGCAATGCATCTCGGGCGATCGGGCTTTCCTTGAGGCCGAGGATGAGACTTTCCGTTGCATTGAGGCCGAGGGTGAGACTTCCCGCTACATTAGATCTGAACCCGCTCGTTACGACGGTGAGCATCTCCACGGTCACCGTGACCTGCCATGACTCGACTTCGGCACCTTGAGGTTACAGTGAGAGAAGCATCGATCGAAACGGCCGGTATTCATGCAAGATGAGCACATGGCCGTAGGGTTACCATGTGGTTGAAGTGGAGTTCTCTTGCTAACCGATAACCAAGCCATGGAGTCATACTTGTAGAATGAGTGTAATTTTCCAGAACAGCCACTCCAATTTGACTGCAACCGATAGTTAGTCCTTTTGCGGGTTAGTGAGCGCGTCGCGGGATGAACGTCCTTCTGGAAAGAAGGAGGTATCCCCAATAAGTATAGCACACCCGAGCATGATCCACTATCTACCAGACACGGCACAGGACCCACGACTTGGGTTCATTCGGAAGCTGCTGCATAGTGATGCATGGCTTACAAGCCGACGCCTCTTCGAAAGCGCCCAGCTGATCGCTGGAGTCTCCTATGGAGCAAATCACTAAAGATGCATCTCGCATCGAAGCTCGGATCTTGCAACAAGTCCAACGAGCAGCAGATATACAAAACATAGCCGGTAGATCTGTGGTTGGACGTGCTGCTCGTAATGATCAGAGGATGCCCAAGCAGGGCTACAGAAGACAATCAAACGAATACCAGTCTTGTAGTCCCGCGCAGACGAAGAAACCTGTTCTCTGCAACCTGTTCGCATGTGGACCTATTAGCGCAGCGTCGTGTCTATACTTGGAGCCACTATGAAGTGCACTGAACAGTCGTCGAACATGCTAGAGGAACTCTATCCATGGTTTGTGGTTGCGAAAGGACTTGATCGTGCTTTGGTAAAGCGAACTTTATACTGGTGGATCCACTGCCTCTTCTAGACGAGATTATGGTGACGTCCAAGCCACAGGCAACGAATCGAGCAAGTACTGTAGGGATCTGAAGCTAGCACGTTGGTAGTTTTAGTGGGAACACTCTGCATGTGTCAAAATGATAACTAGCATACTACTAGCTGCTAGGATTTGTGGGTATAGCTGAGCAGATCGGACACGACATCTTCGCCAGAGATGTGTCTCAGAATGAGAGCCATCTACATCAGGTACTGTGATATCGTTGTCGGCCATTCTACACGCAGGCCACATGGGCGACATGGTCAAGGCCACGCAGACACAAAGGCCTATGAGCATGAGGAGCAGTAATTGGACCATGGGACAAGTACCCAAGCAGTGAAGCGCGTGTAGGATCGCAGTAACACGAACAGAATGCTGAGTGAAGAGCAGAGATTTTGATATGGTTTGATGCGTTGGCGGGAGCGGTCTACTCACCGCTGTTTCCAGCTCGAACTCTTGCATCATGAAAGATACTCAGGGTGTGCCTCTTTCCTCTGAGACAGAGTCAGTCGCTACTTTGTCGTCATTGTTTGTTTATGCGTTGGTGCAGCTGCAGCAACGCAAGAACCTGCATTTTTGCCTGCGGTTTCCCATGAACCATGTCTGTGCATCTCGGGTAGACCTTGCCAATCTGATATGCCTTGCAGAATTCACAGGCGGTCAATCGACAACCGGGTCGAGAGCACAATCTGATTAATCAGATCAGGCGTGATGCCGTTTCTCGCACGTGCAGAATGCAGTCCATGAAGAAAGAACTTGAACGAACGGACAGCCAGGCATTGTGTTTCGTGCTGTTGACCTTGTCGCCTGAAGCACGGGACAGCAATTGGTTTCCCCTCACAAAACACATACTTTGTATTGTGCATGAACAGTTACTGGCTTCCATGCACGACCAAAATAGTCAAAGTTAATCACTGATGCTCAGCTGATACACGTATTCAGAGGACTGTATTATTACCGTAGGTTCAAGCCCCCCGCGGTGGACTCCTCTGGAGAACAACCTTGTTTCCGTGGCGGTCTAAGGTCATGTCGAATTTGGTCCACTGAGAGATGATGCTGTAGCTTGCCATTAGTAGCAACGCAACACTAGACTGGCAGGCTGATTTACCAACGCTTCTGCTAAGAGCGAAACGATCAACAACACAGCTCGTGGGAAAGGACTATGAAAGTTTGTCCGGCGTTGGGTATGTGTTGATGCCTGACTTTGATTCCCAAGGCGAAGGCTAGGTGCGGTAAAGTGGTAAACTCAAAACACGCGTGCTCAGAGCAAGCCACTCCTTCCAAGGTTTTCGGCGGGTCTGTTGAAAGTAAAAAAGAGGTGACGAAGCCTCAATGATCCTCGCTTGCACACGGACTGGCAAACTCTCGTCCGCCCGCGTCAGCAGACTTTCGTGTGGCCGAAACGATACCTACGTAAAGTAGCCGCAAATCAAAGCTACGAGGATAGTTGTAGTACATGGTTTCGCTGGTTTCGCGTTGTTTCTTCGGGAATATATCGTAACAGCCTCGACGCAATACGTAGAACAATCTGCCTCATGTATGGAGTTGATCCATTGTACTTATAGGATCTCCACGTACCGTAGCCACGTTAGCTTCATCCCAGCATAGTGTTCCAACCAACGGATCACAGCCGTCTTGTAGCGTGAGGCTAATGAAGGCGAGTCAACCTCATCCACCGGGATGCTTCCACCATGGTCAAACGCGAGCGCCTCCTTACAAAGCGTCTAGCTGCGGCATGTTCTCCAGCGTGGTATCCAACAACTTCTGATGTAGTCAACCCTGCACGGTCCCTTCCCGCTCGACTAACATCAAACGATCTTCGTTAGCCGCACGTCGCTGCTCGTCTGTGCCTGGATCAAGACGCAATCTTGGACCAGTCCTTAAGCCTAGTGCATAACCATCTGGGTGTGGGTCGACCTCATACAGTCGGTGTGAATTCGTCCAAGTTCTTAAGGAACGTCAGTCCTCGATCCGTCCGTAGCTCACCAGCAACAACCATTATCCAAGCGAAGAACTCAAATCACATCCCAGTCAGGCATCACAAACCGAGTGCGGTCTCACGATAAAGGATATACGCGACCAAACTAATACGTCAACTCAATTTCCGACAAACAGACGGCAATATCGTCACCAATACAACCAGCGAGGCAGGAGGCGAACCCTGACTGTCACCACCTCACGACAACCACTTCGATTAATAGGAAAGTTGCCACCTGCTGCCTGTGATGAGTCTGGCTATTCATCCACCAAACCTACCCACCACTTTATATCCTTGCGGCCAATCTTGGCACCACTCTTCCAACGTGGATATCTCTCTGTTGCTCAAGCCGAAGGACGACGCAGCGTCACCAGCGTCAAGACCGTCACCGCCACCGTCAGTGGCACGCTCCGACTCCGCGCCGTCGAGCATAGCAGCACAGTCTACATCGTCGAGAGCATTGACGGCGACTTCAACATCTTCTGTCATCCCAGCAAAGCGAGCGGCCGATAGATCGTCAGCGCTGGCGTCGGAGTCTCCAGCAAAAAAGCAGTCCAAATGGTCTGCGGAAGAAGATGCAAAGATCATCCAGCTCCGTGGCGAAGGCATGAAGTGGGAGGATATCAGCAAACACCTGCCAGGTCGGAGCGCCATCTCATGTCGACTGCATTACCAGAATTATCTCGAGAGAAGGAGTGAATGGGACGAAGACCGTAAGAATAAGCTCGCCAGGTTGTACGAAAGGTATGTTTGACTTTGACATCCGCGTCGCACCAGATCTGGTCGTACCACATCCCGATGACACTGGCGTTATTCTAGAAGATTGCTGACTGTCTCGTTGCAGATTCAAGGCCGACATGTGGGCCAAGATTGCCGAGGAAATGGCCATCCCCTGGCGTGCTGCCGAGGCCATGCACTGGCAGATGGGTGAACATGAGATGGCAAGAAGAGCTGGTGTGACACCTTTCACTCTCACCAACCCAAACCACAACTCCATATCGAGGCTAAGCAACCGGCCGCCAACCTCACGGCCACGAGGCAACTCTGGTCCCTTATCCGGCGGTCCGCAGTTACCGTCCCTTGCAGAGTTGACGGCAGGGTTGCCAGCATACTCTCATCCGCACTCAGCTCCGGGATATCCATTTCCAGACCGGACGCCAGGCACACCATACTCGACTGGCTTGCCATACCCTAGCCGGCAAAGTATGACGCCTCCACCAGGAAGTCTCCAACAGACTGACTACTTCTTACGACGACCATGATTCAACGACTCGCAAACCTCACAACAACATGTACAATAATAACCTTGATGACGTTGGAGTGGGCAGAAAAGAGGCTGCCTGCGTGCATAGTATCTGCTCACCTGCAAGCCACTTTCAGCATCGGCAAGCCGGACGGATGTATAAGTAACACTAGCGGGCTGGACTCGTTTCATTTGTCGCACACTTCGCGGGCCATTGGCCTCAGCATGTCCTTACCATAATAGATTAGTTAGATAGCCGTAAAGTAGATCCCTGGCAACAAAAGATTTCTGACCTGAATTCTTCTGCCACCGTGCGGTGAAGTTCGCTCAAATGATTCGAGTTCAAGCAAGTCCTTGGGCAAATGACCTGCGAGGCGGTTGTGTCGCTCATGAAGCGACATGGTCCGTACACTCATGCCATTCGTAGCTTGGTGGTCGCCGACCTTGCAATCGCCCTGGTCTTCGAGCTATGCACCACCAATTGTCTCGATCGTAGCCGCTTTTGACCACTTCGCCGCCTGCAGCTCCAATGTTTTGCTCAAGCTCGCCTTGCTTGTACAGGTGGTAGTATCTATTGTGTGTGATGGGATTTTCCTCTGGGTTTTTGTTCTTGTCAGGCTTGAGTACCCATGGGACCAGTTGATCTTGATTGTCACCCTCATCCCAACCCCGTCGACTATTCTTCTGCTCGAGAGCCCAGACGAAGAAGAGTGCTTGCCCTGCACGTGTCTCGGCGGCTGGGGGTCTGAGGGTCTGCAAGATACTTCTGATAGCTTCGATCCGGCGATCCGCTGTCGAGAGGTGGTGTATCACAGCTATCGAGATGGCGAAGTCAAATCTGCCTAACGGGTGGGGGAGAGAGAGAATGTCTGCGACAATCGAAGAATGTGGTTCATGCTGGGCAGCGAATTTGATGAGCTCGGTTGATCTGTAGATGTTAGTGGACAGTACTGGCGACTTCAGACCTTCTCACCTGTCCGAGGCCACAATATAGACATCCTTGTTGACGGTCAAGTACTTTCCGTTGCCGCATCCGATGTCGAGTCCGATTGACCCTGCGGGTAAAGCACGAAGGAACTCATCGATCACAGGCCATGGCTGGAAGATGTCAATCTATCGTGAATTCACGTCCTCGGCGTCAAATGCCGACCTTGTGTCTCGTCGAAGAGAAATGTGATGCTATTTTGTTATATACATCGTGGACGTTAGCTTGCTCGTAATCCTCACCTCGAGCAGGGTCACTGGTCATGACGAGAGCGATGTAGTCCTTTTATCCGTTGTTAGAACTGACATGCGTCAGGACAGCGCTGTACTCTCAGTTGAATTGGGAGCGGATACGACCACGTGTAAAAATCTTACAACAGTGATTTAGTAGTCGATGCTATGACCCATGCAAAGTACACAGATGATGCTTCACCGATGAAATGAATTCTTGGAAACGGCAATTACCTGCGTCTCACACAGTGGGATCACGACCACTACGCGCAGAAGTCGCTAAGACTGGGTAACACGTCCAAAAGCAGAAAGAATACATTTCCTTCGAATGATATACCCATGGATGGGCTCATGAATGGTTGAAGAGCTCATCCACTTGTAGCTATGCGCATTCAGAAATAACCAGAGTGTTTTCCGAGGATACCACAATCCCATCAACGAATGATGTCAATATCATCATGCACTGATCGCTTCGTCTATACCACCAACCACTCTAGCATTTCCTTGTGGTAGATTCAACTCATTATACACGCTAAATAGATACAGATCGCTTCCGAATGTCAAAGATCGTGGTAAATGCCTCATGCAACTGGAATCATTCGTGGTGCCATGTACCGCTCAGCAACATCAGCGGCAAGTTTCGACACAGGCGTGTTCGGCATCATCAAGCTGACAAGCAAGATAAGCAGGGGGATCTAGTTTGGTCAGTCAATAACGATCAAGGATGAAGGCAACCGTACTTACCCAGAAGAGGAGTAATTTGTAATCCTGCGAGATGCTAACACGCGTCACCTCCTTCGACTCATTCGTAGGAGTTGAAATGGGTTGAGCCGCCACAGAGGAAGACGCACTTTCCTGCAGTGCGAAATGCTGGTCGGCAGCAGCATCAGCAGCAGCCTGTACGGCAGATGCTTCCTTCTTGTCGACGCCGTACGTGGACGAAGCACCGGGGTATAGCTCATCATACGAAGGGGGAGCTATGGAGCTAGGAGATGACGATCGTTCCTTCTCGACTGTCGACCGAGACGGCGAGGCTGGTCGCTGGGGGAAGAATGCACTCATCCTTCTCATCATCCCATTATTCTGATAATCGAGTTGTGGCAGCTGTGGAAGAGCAGGCATGTTCTCCTGGAAATGCTGCATCTGCTCCGCTAATTGCGCCTGCTGCGCTTGTGTCATGTTCACAAGCTGTCTCCATACATTCATCAATGGGGAGGGTGACACAAGTTGATCACATAATTGTTTTGACGTTTGAACCAAAGCTTGCGAGGCCGGCATCCCATTGTCACTGCTACGACGGGAGGGCTGTGTAGAGCGCGGCATGGGTTGGGCAAATGGAAGCCGATCACTACTTGGTGGTGAGCGTACATCGTCTCCAGTCTGTACATCCTCCTCGATAGTTTCAGGTTCTGACTCTGTGAATGGCACAGATGAGTTCTCCCAAAAGGAGCTTAATGACCGTGAACTTTGGTTGCGACTTGACGGCCCCAGTGTACTGGCGCCAGAGCTTCGTGATCGTGAATGGTGATATGGTCGCATCGTAGCCTGATATGCTTGTAGCGTCGTTGCAAGGTCCGCCGGAACAAAATTGCGTAAACTTCGCAACCTGTGGTCGGCGCCCCCAAATCTCAATTGATCAATAACTCCCTCGTGACCGTTCATGGCAGCATGATGCATCGGTGTGAAGCCATTGTTGTCAAGAGCATTGACGTCAGCGCCAGCTGCGCGGAGGGCTGTGACGAAGCTAGACATACCGAGGGACGCCGCGTAGTGCAAGAGAGTCAGGCCAGTAGGTCGACGCAAGTTTAGCTGGACTGGAGAAGAACCGATCTGTCGTCTGGCTAAACGGAGCATCCTCAATAAGCAAAACTCCATCTCCCGTGGCGCAAACTGCTGCGAGCCAACCACAGAAGCTACTCTTTGATGGCCGTTCGACATGCCACCATATGGTCCTTGCTGCTGGAACATGCCGTTACTGCTGGCTTGGTTCTGCTGTAGAAGCATTTGCGCCGCAGTTTGAGGATCGTCTGTGCCCATGCCCATCTGTTTCCCAATCGTTCTCAAGGCAAGTCGCAACATTTCAAGCTCCCGATCGTCAACATAGTTGTACACCGAATGTCTAACATGAGAACCAGGTTGCATGGGTGAGTAGTGGGAATGTTCGTGCTTGAACATAACTGCGACCACTCCCGGCTGAACTGCTGGCGGTGCTATGCAGTTTAGGCACTTCTCACCCCAGAAGGTTGTGGTTGTTGCTTCTGTATCCCCAAACATCACCTCAAGACCTTGGTAGAACCCGTTGCCAAGGAGAGTTACTTCTGTGCCACCACTGGTCGAGCCTTCGGCCGGGACAAGCTTGTGTATGACTGGCATCGGCCTACGTGTCGACTGGCCCATCAGTTGCTGATTGACTCCATGTGCAAATGTTGCGTCAGTGGTATAGTTATGCTGTGCGCCTCCCAGTGGACTGCCAGGCCGACTAGGCTGTCTTGAGCTTGGCGCAGACATGAGCGCCTGCCTAGGCATGTTCTCTAGGCTGAATGACCGATTGATGGAACCGAAGGTGCCGTCACCTCCAGGTGTAGGCGGGCTGTTGAACTGCCGTGGATGCAATGGAGACTGGAAGTTGTGCTGATCTGGTCCAGCCATGAAGTTTGGCATGTTGGGAGCGTATGGTGAAGACGCCGTGGTATTAGGCATAGTGGCAGCACCAGGTGCTTGAGTTTGCGCAGTATCGAGCCGCGTCATGGTCAAGCCAGAAGGCAATTTGCCAGATCCACTAGGTTTGCGTCGCTTCGTTGCTGGTCCTGATGGCCCACTTGGAGAAGCAGGGCGAGATAGGTTCCTAGGAGTGAGCGTCGCCGAAGTATTACCAGACATAGCTTGTGGTATAGCAAATGGGTTGCTGTTTGGCCCAGAGAATTGCCCGTTGAAGTGCTGTAGTCTTGTCAGATCTGGGGTAGAGTATGACTGTTTGAACAACTTGGCCCCGGGAGCCTCATTTGCTGGCATCTCGGCTCCTGCGGTGAAGACGCCTGCTCCAGGAAAGTGTGGTGGCTGTGGCATCTGAGGTGCTTGCGTAGCGGGCAAAGGTTGAGGCGCGTTGTGCGTTTTGTGGTCGTCGGTGATCATGATAGAATTGGTCATGGCCTGCGCTATGACCTTGCCTCGAAAGTCCTTAATCGAGAATATTACCTGAAAGCCCATCTTCTCGTTCTGGTGCCTGCAATAGCAAGCGATTCGCATAGGTAGCTCGACTTGCATCGTGCCTGGTGGAGGTAGAGGTGATTGATCGTTTGCCGGCTGTGTCTCTTTTGTCACTTCGACCCACTCCTTCACCTCGTTAGTATTGAAGACTACGACTCGCTTCTCCTCGTCTTTCTGGAACATTTCTTCTTCTTCCGGCTTCTTCTGCTTCTTGCGCGAAGCACGCTTCCGTTCTCGTTGTATGCAACCCGAGCAGATCTTGACTTCACCTCCATTCAGTGGTTTCTCGTCGTCCTCCTTGGAGGAAGTCGATCCATTTGAGGAAGCAGGACTTGGCCTTGAGTAGGCCGAAACATCTTCTCCGCGTGCTCGCACAAGGGCCCTTTGCTTCCTGTGTGGATCTTGCATAGCACTGGTGCATACCAGCGAAACAGAGAGCTCCAAAGTATCTGGAGACTTCTCAGATTCCGACTTGGCGAGGAATTTTGGTTTGGACACAGTGTGGGTGGGTAGTCTCAGCTTCCTGGCTCCAGCAGGTAGAGGATACAGAGTCATTCTTATTGGAATCTGAGTCTCAACCCTGGACTTGAGCGAAGTTGGTTGAATGTGCAGAACGGGCTGTCCATCGAAGGACTGTATAGTGGAAGCTGGTGAGGAGATATCTTTGGTAAAGGATGAAGGAGTACCGCTCGAATCAGGCACAAACGAGAATTGTGCATCGCTGTAGCCCATCTGCACGGTGGGTGAAAACGTGGCGTTGCCGGGTGAGTCTCCATTCATACCCATATGGTTGAAGGTCTCCTCTAAACCTGACGAAGGTGAATGTTTTGTCCATGGAGAAGGCGCCTGGCTGACTGGCAGCATCGAATTCAAAGGTGAGGCTTCTCGGGAGCCTAGAAAAAACGAGGCCGGCGCGGCGGTCATTCGAGGCGAAGGGATTCTGTTGTTGTTCATACCCATCATGTTTCCAGTCCTTCTAATCTGTGGGTTTGCCACAAAATTCTTGCCAGCATTCATTGTGGCACTGTCAAAGCCACTGGGTGTACTCGCTGCTGTCTCGAAGTCGAAAGCAGAAGCCATCTGCTGGTCCAGATCTTGATCCATACCTGACATGCTGCCATTCTCAAAGTATTGCTCATTCATCGGCATCGACATGCCATTTATTCCAGTCCCCCACATCCCATTCTTGCTCATAGCTGGGGAGGTCGTGGTAGCCGTCGAGACATTTCTATTATGGTGAGGTGGAGAACCGGACGTATCACTGCTCGAAGTTGAACTCGTCGGAGTTCGCGCATATGTCGGGTGCGCTCCTGGACTCGTGGTGTATTCTTTCTTAACGACCAAATCGCCTGGATTCAGAAATTCGGTGTTCATGGTATCATCGGTTTGAGCAGCGGAGGCATCAAGGAAACTGTCGAAGGTCTGACCAGCGAACGCGTTGGGCGTCTGGCCCATATCGCCGTTGAACAAATACATATCGTCATCTTGTTCGTTCGCCATCGTGAAGCTGACGCCAGGAACTATTCCGCCCGTGGATATGTTGGTTCGAGTCTCGCCGCACGCCCTCACAGCATTCTTGCTGACCAGTCTTGAGTGATGTCCGGTGCACAAATCTTGTGGCTATGCGGAGGTAGCCTCAAGACCACTTTCAAGAGCTTCCCTGAAGGCTCAGAATACAACAGGTTCGAAGAGGCCGACCTCCTTGGTGATCAAGCCTGTTGCAGCGAGTCCTATGTCCGGAACAGGTGTTCAATTTGCAAGGCGCACAATATACGACGTTCAAAGCTTCGGCAAGGCCAAATATTCTTTGTCCAGGTGATGTGTTTTTGTAAGTAGGTCATAAATGTGATCAATCTAGGTCAAGAATGGGTGGTGATCTCGAAGTCGAGCAACAGCGACAATGTGGAGAGCCGCAGTGCGGGAACTGGCTCGACGGGATGCTCCAGCATACGGCAATGCCAAGTGTTAGTCGCATGAATCGGCGTAGACAAGAGGAGCCTAATCCTGCGAGAACCGTCAAGCAAATCTACTGAAGCCCGTTCTATTGCTGGATCTGACCTCGACACGCTTTGCGACGTGTGTTCATGTGTTGAGGTGAAATGGATTCGAATGATCCATATTACTGAGGCATCGCACCTACCTCGTCTGATCTCGGTCGTTCCTTCCCTTCAAACTCTTCCCCACAAAAACACTCCCGATGAACACACTCCCCATCAAGGAAACCGCTCATAAGCTATCCTATGACGCCACCTCAGAGTCTGCTTCACTGCAGTGCTGGACACTACCATCCCGCCGGATAACGATGTGACGAATCACTTACAGCTGAATAGGGACCGAAGCGAACAAGCTTCTCCTAGTTGCAGGACCGTAGAAATCACGTATTCACAGGCCTGCAGCGGTTTGGGTAAGAGGGCTGAATATCCTTGCTACCCTGCAGAACTCGTGGTAAAGATCAGCTTGCGCAATCAAAAGAAGCCTTCAGGAGACCATTTTGCATCATGTCGTTTGACGAGATATGCCAATATCACTTTCCTCGAACTCGGTCAGCAGATGTGTTACCAGAAGCGCCTAGCTATCCAGTAATGAAGTACAATCCATGCTTGACACGCAGGCCCCAGCCACCGGTGCTGCATCAGCCCACTTGGGCTATAGCCACGTGTAATATAAAGCGATTATCTGTTTCAACCCACCGCAATATTTGTTATGTCATGAATATCCCTATCACGGCTAACAGTAGCAGCGTCTTGCTTACTTGTATGCTTACTGACCGCGCAACCCGGAAGGTGACCCGATGTACTTTTGACTGTGTGTTGAGTCACCCCATGGCGATAGAAGCGAACATTCACGAACGTCTTAGAGAAAAGGTACCCTAAATAGCTACATGAACTCACGGTCGGGTCTATGCAGCCATCGGCCGGAACAAAATATGACACCAGCACATATCACCACATTGGTCGATTACCTGGGGCCCAATACATGAGACCGCTCATCCCAGAATCAACACGAAAGGCCTGGTCAATCGTTGGTTCTGAATAATTGTTGCTAGCTAGCGTCAGGCAAGTCTTCGCATCACGTTCTATCTCTACAGATTTTCTTTGAAGCTGCCATGGCTTCGGCCTCACTCCCAAGTGTTGCGGGGGCTGCTTCGCACTGCTTCCGAAACTGTGGTGTGTTGACAGCGCCTGGCGCAATCGCATTGACCCTAGCTCGATCGGATATACTCGCGGCCGCAGAAGACAAGGGTATCTTAGTGCCATGCTGGACAGCTGACTTGGACGCAGCATAGTCAGCATTCCAGGCACAATAAGCACATCTGCATATGTACCAAATGATCAGAGAAATACCTCGCAGGCTGCAATTCGCCCATGTGTCTACACGTTTACTGTCGTTTACTGTCGTTTACTGTCTCTAATCGCCTTCAACAAAGACTTGGCTGTGATGAAGGTTTCCCTGATACTTGATTCGAGGTCTTCCGGTAATGTTCCACCGTCATGTCTATGGCTGATGAAAGATGGTCAATGTAGCTGAGGTCCAGCCCTGCGGCGCAGACACAGGTTGATGACACCTTTCCACTGAAACGTCTTCGAGCTTCGCTTCAGGCATCTGATACTGCTTTCTCGTTGGTGGTGTCGACCTTGATTACCAGCTGACCTACCGTCCTCTACTTCCTGTGACAACGCCAAGGCTGCCTTCCAGGTCAAGATTCATGTCCATAACTGCGCGTTACGCGGGGCAAGCGCACGGGTGGCTTCTTGGTGCACAAGGACCTGCAGAGCACTCGAGTATGTCGCAACGCTAAAGGGAGCCTTGTGGCCTAATAGTCAAATTTTGGACCTTTCTTGCCTTTCTTGCCTTTCTAGACAAGCACCTCCTTGAAACTGTCGTAGCCTTGCTTATTTGGTTCAAGGAGTGCCCTAGACTCAAACTTAGTGGCATTCAACAATCAACACTCTAAACGCGTTGACGCACCACAATATCACATCTTGTCTAGTCGACATGTACAAAGCACGAGCAGAGCTGGTCAGCGAAGCCTGAGCTACATCGACTCCCGTAGGAACTGGTGGGAGGTCAGTACGGTCAAGTTGAAGCTGACGCATTGCCATGCAGCTGTCAAACGTCACGCATTCAATTGGCCATACTCTGCCCCGCCGTGCTAAAATCAGCAGTCTGCGTCGGCGCCGAAAGCGCCGTCAGACCGATCGCGCCCCGGCACTAAACTGTTTTGAGCAGATCTACACGTTTCTAACTTTGGATATCAGCATGTTCAAAGCACAAGAACCCCGTCAGCCGCGTGGCATGCTTCGTTTACCGCGAGTAGCATGGACGCATCACGGTCACAATCGATGGGGAAGCGCATGGAGGTGGTGGGAAGAGGCTGGAATATATGCAGTCTTCTTCCGCCGCCTACAAACCTAGCACCTGAAATAGCACGACGCGTACCCAACACCGCGCGAAGAGTCTGGCTCGAAACAAGGCATCCTACCTCATGTTTCAGCGCCTCTACTAACTTTGGCCAGCATGGACCACGTCAGTAGGTCAAACAAAGCATGATTGATCCACAGTTATACCGGCACTTCGACGAGTTATCCTGCTCCTGGACTTGGTGCTCCTTAACAATCCACGTCGGAAAGTACCAGGCCACGATGCTCCTTGTTTTTATGCTCTGACCTCTACACTGTGCTCTCGGTCTACCTTTCTTGCTGTGTTGTACTGCTTAACTTCGTCGACCAGCCATACTACCCTGTCCCTAATTCTGTAGGACCGAGCCACTGATCAGCAAACCATCGTCACTATGGTAGCTTCACTATCCGCGACGAGGACACGTTTCCTCCTTACTACAGCGACTTTTCTTCTGCTCAACGCCAGTACCGTTAACGCGCAATTCGGCCCAGGCAATGGTCACTGGGGAGGCGGTGGCGGTGACGGTGACGGCGACGGCGACGGTTGGCGTGGCTGTGGCTGGTGGAATGGCAACGACGATTGCGACGACAGCGACAACGGGGACGATGATAATGACAGCAGCAATCCGATTAACCCGTCGGCGAATTACCTGTCTGCCTCGGAGACGAACAAAACAATGAAGATAATCACTATTCATGCCGTGCTTGCTTCATTGGTTTGGGTCTTGTATGTACTCTGCTCCGTAATCAAGTACGCACCCCACTAACAGCTCTCAGCCTCATCCCAGTGGGCGGCATTCTGATACGCGCCGGAATCAAATCTCCCTGGATCGTCCGCGTCCATGCGCTTCTCCAATCGATCTCCTACCTCATCTACATCGTCGCGGCCGGGATGGGGATCTACCTCGCCCGCACCCTCAGCTACGGGCCCTTCAGCCTGTGGGACGATCCCCACACAAAACTCGGTATTGCCATCCTTGCACTGGCATTTTTCCAGCCATTCCTGGGCTGGGTGCATCACCGCATGTACAAAAGAAGAGTAGCAGCCGTCAAGCAGGGCAACACCACGAAACTGCCAGGTCGAGCCGGGCCAGGATACGCCCACCTCTGGCTTGGTCGTGTTTTAATTGTGCTCGGCATGGTCAATGGCGGACTGGGACTGCGCCTTGCCGCCCAAAGCCCGCTCGAGACGAACATTCACGCCAAAGCTATCGCATACGGTGTTGGCGCTGGCGTGATGTTCCTGCTGTACGTTGCGTTTGTGATCGTAGGTGAAAGAAGACGAAGCAAGGAGCACAATGAGCAGCCGATCGACATGTCTACGAGAGGCATACCGCTCATGACGCATGATGCCGAGGGCGCGCAGAGAACTGGTCCTGCGCCGCCCGTTTACAATCATCCACCTAGCTACGAGGACAGCGAGGAGAGCGCGAGGAAGGAGCAAGTGACGACGGCTAGGTACACGTGAGATGTTAGGCGCCACATGATTGTGCATAAAGTGGTGGGTAGCTTTCGCAGGTAGATACCAATGCTTTTCTGTTTGCTCTGCGGCAGCAACCTCACTGACCGAGCCTTTACAAGTGTTTACAATAAACGATGACAGTATAACGTACTTATCTTCAGCATTGACCCTAAATCTCAAGCTTGTGGGCGCCGAGGCAGCCAGTCTTGTGAGTCAATCGACGCACTTGTTCATTGATATGTATAGCTCTAGTAAAGAGTAATGTTTTGTACGCCGTGCCGACCGCCAGCGGAACATCCGGCTAACGCTTCGCGACAAACGCCGATAGCTGTGCCATTCTTACTCAGTCTGTATCCCAAGCCCAAGTCGTTGCTTCATATCACGTCGTGGGAGGACTCTGCGCCTTCAGAGATCATCATCCCGTGCTCACGCGCCACTCACTAGCAGTCGTCTCAATATCTTACCAGACGCATTGCGAGGTATGCTGTCCACGAAGAGCACACCGCCTTTCAGATGCTTGTAGCTGGCAGTACGTTGAGCGACCCATTCGCAGATGTCATCCGCATCAGCCTTGCAGCCTGTTTTGAGAACAACATAAGCTCTTGGTCGTATCTGCTCGAGCCCAGCGCGATCTTTCGAAGTATGGCCAACGACGGCACAGTCAGCAACGTCAGGGTGAGCCTGAATCTTCTCCTCCAGCTCTTCTGGCGACACTTGCCAACCGTTGACCTTCATAACATCCTTGATTCGTCCCTCAACAAAGACCCTGCCATCCTGGTAGTGGGCACGATCTCCGGTCCTATAGAAACCGTCCTCGTCGAAAGCAGCCTCGTTCGCGCTGGGGTTCCCTCGGTAGCCGAGAAACATAGAGGTAGTCTTGACGAGGGCTTCCTTACATTCTCCGTCTTCTGCCTCAGCTTTTACGAGCTTCAATTTGGCATTGGCTGTCAAGCGTCCAACACTACCTGAATGGTCAAGCTCGTTGACAGGTACCAACGTCACCCAACCAGTCTCGGTCGTTCCCCAGCACTGTGTGATGCGACATTCTGGTGACAGATACTGATAAAGGGCCTTTTGCACTTCGGGATTCATAGGCGCACCGGCACATATCAAGCGTCGCAGAGAGTGTAATCTCTCGCCAAGTTTTCCCCCTTGTAGCACAAGCGACGAAACGATGGGAGGAACGACGGGCGAATCTGTGATGCGGAATCGATCGACGGTATCTATGTATTCGTGGAGCTTGAAGCGGGGTAGGAAATAGGTTGGGATGCCGCATCGCAGTGGTAGGACGAAGGCTATGTTGCCCGCAAAGGCATGGAAGACGGGTAAGCTTATCAGTTGAGAGATCTGGCGCAGCATTAGCACGTGTCTCTGACGCTCTCCATATGTTCGAGAACTCACCGGCCCCTCTCTCGACGCGCACTGATGTTCCAGCATGACAGATTGTGACACCAGGTACTGGTGCGGGATGACAGCCGCCTTCGGCAAACCCGTTGTGCCGCTGGTTGTGGCATGCAGGGCAGGTGTAGCTGTCTCATGCTGCTGCTCGAAGGTTCGCCATTGTGCATTACCATGTTTCAGGAGGGCCTTCAGCTGCCGAGGAGCCTGTAGGTCGCCATCCACCGAGTTGTCTTCAGATCGAGCATCGTGAAGGCCACCGTCATTGTCTTCGCTGCCGTCAGACGAGCTGATCTCGTGTTCGGCAGCTATGAGGTTGTCGTTAAACAAGAAGATTGAGTCCGCTGCAATGCCACATTCTGCTGCCGCTTGGGAAATCTGCGTGAAGCATGTTTCGTGGACGATAAGAGAGGTCGTGCCTGTAACCTTGAAGTGGTGCTTCAGCTCGGAGACCGTGAGCGCGGGATTGACGCCGGCAACAACCCCACCAGCCCCAATTACGCCTAGCCATAAGCAGGGATACAAGATCTGCACCAAGCCACACAGTCAGCATTATCCTTCGACACCTCGTATCGCTGTGCGACCTGCTCCCCTCTCATTCTTTGTGCACCAGATCGGACATACATCATTGAAGCTGCAAATAGTGACACAATCTCCAGCTTTTAGCCCATTCTTCTGAAGTCCTTTGCAGAGTTGCTGTACGACATCGCGAGCCTGAGCCGCGGTCACCGATCTCGAGGGGTTTTCCGCGTCTATGAATATCTGTCATGTCTGGTCAGCAATAAAACCGTCAAATGAAAACGTGCCACATACCGGTCTTTCCTGGTCGTATGTTCCTGTTTTGCTGAACGCGAAACTAACAATGTCGGTGTTGGGTAGCTCGAGGGTGGTTTCAGAGGCCCATACTGGCGTAGGCGCCTGGCTAGCTGTGGCTGAACTCATGAGTGATATCCGATTTGATGGTCCTGGTCGACGAATATGCCGACCTTGCACAGTTGATTGATAGACTGACGGGAAAGACGCAGGTCAGGTAGGACAGAATATAAGCGAAAGAACAAGGGTCGAAGTGGTACTACTCTATTGGGTATCAATGCAGAAAGGCGTGTGATTTGTTCTGCAGCACTATGCAAGGCTAGTGGTGAGTTTGAAATGCACGCAATGCAAGGCCCATCCATAATGCAGATGCACGTCGACGAACGTAGACGAAGCATCTACGGCCCCTCCACGTCCCGCTGCTGCGCAAACACCTGGCCCATCTTGCAAACTCAACGGCTTCGGCTATCGATGGATCTTGCCGTCTACCATCTCCAAGTCCATTGTTTACACTTATCCACGTGGCCGGTACTAACGTATGTCTGTATGCCCCGCGGAAAGCAACATTGGGAAGATTTCATTTGTTTTGTACTAATTGTCCCTGACAAAGAAGGGTCTTGTGAAGCACGTGGAAGGCACACCTGGACGTGTTGGTGACACCCACGAGATATAGAATCGCGCACGGACAGGCATGTGATCAAGACAGGCAGTCGTGCTAGCTGTCAAAGCAAAATATCCGACATCGATGACTGTGGTCGACATCTTGGTTTGACTTATGCTGCATTGACATTCTTGCCAGCAACGATCTTGACTTCTAGGCTGGCTTTGACGTGCAGGGGCTGTATATAACATATTTTCGTCTTCAATGCACCATCGGTCCCTTTACTAGCTCACTGATCAACACTTTACGCAGGCGGCCTGGACGCCTCGTAAGGAACGTTTCGGAGCGCTGCTGCGCTTCCCTGCCAAGCCCAACTCTGGCAGTGAGCGGAAGGTGAGGCCCATCGCTTTCCAGATCTGAGATTGGTCGACCGGTGTCACGATCTTGAATGTTGGGGCCATCGAAGATGCTGATAGCTCATACTAATGTCGTTGAGTTTCCAACCTCGAGCATGACCATTAGCAGTGGAAGCGCTTCGCTACCGGCAAGCTGTATCCAAGCACTAATGTCTTTCCAAATCAAGTCAATAAGTATCATCAAGTCGTGCTTGACCATCATCCAGCCTGCCTCGCCTTGAATCCTGATTTATCATCTTCCACGTTCTTGAGTGACCATATACCCGTCTGTCAAATCCACCTTGTTGTTCCTAACATCACATCCAACCTACGGCATCCATTCCCTGTCTTGCACAGAGCACACCATCGCGTCTTGAAAAGGAGGGCGACGTCAATCGTTGATCAGTCAGAACACTTAGGGTTGTCTTGTTCAAAAGACAAGCTTTCGACGACATCTGCCAACAGTCAACCAATACACAACCCAGCCCATAGAACTCACGTTGCTAGCTTCAAGGTCAGTACACCATCCTGTTGTTGCGGTGACCTATCGCTGACCGGTACGCACAGCCACTGGCACCAAAGAGTACCAAACTTACGTGTTAACGGCGTCCACTCCAGTGTCCATCACTAGCCAAGCTCTCATCACCATTGACCAACAGCAACCTGACCAACTAGTAAATTTAGGTATGGAGTACTCTTCTTTCCGGTCCTACACTCAAGATGGTTCTTCACCCTGTGTTTTGGTCGAGCACCTCTGCTGCAGAAGCAGAACTGACAAAATGGCTTCCAGACCTGTGCCTCATCAATATCGGCATGTCTCTGCCTGCTGCCGACGATAGAACTCAATTGTCGACAGACGTGCATTGGGACTGGGAGAAAGGGTTAGTCGATCACCATGCCCTCGAACTGGTCAGCCAACCAGCACCAACCGCGAGAACAGACGGGCAGATCTTCAGCAACGAGTCGTTCACTAGTAGCACTTCGACTTTGGCTGCACAGAAGCATGTTCACCTCATAGACCAGCAACTGCCCAGGAAGAAGTATGGGAGGATAGAGCGCAACCTTCGGTTCACTTTCTTCGACATGTACCACCGGCTGAACCTTTTCGTCATCCTCACCAATGTCATCATCGTATCCGTCTTCCTCGGACTGCATCGCCTGATGGACCTGGATGCCCGACTCATGGGTACTGCTGCCGCCGCGAACATCACAGCTTCAGTGCTCATTAGGCAGGAGTTGGTCATCAACCTACTCTTCGCTAGCTTCGGCAAATGCCCTCGATCCTTTCCGCTGCGTATACGGCGTTTGGCTGCAAAGATATACCATCTGGGTGGAGTGCATTCTGGCGCTGGAATAGCCGGGACAATCTGGTTTGGTTTCCTCAACGTGCCCGTAGCCCAAGCATGGCTGCAAGACCCCTTGCACGGCTTCCACACAGCCATCCTGGTCATTACCCTCATGCTCGATGTTCTGCTAGTTAGCATCATCTTTTTCTCGCATCCACTCCTCAGAGCCAAATTTCACAACACCTGGGAAGCAATACACCGATATGCTGGGTGGACTGCTGTTGGCCTCTTCTGGGCACACATGATGCTCAGTACTGAAGCTCAACGAAGGCAGTTCTCGCCGACGTCACAAATAGCTCAGTTACTTGTTCGAAACCCAATCTTCTGGTGTCTGTTCACCATCACCATAGCACTTGTCCTCCCGTGGCTGCGACTGAAGAAAGTGCCTGTCAGAGCCGAACCTCTCTCAGACCATGCAATACGCCTTCACCTGGGCTACACGAATCTCCCTCTTTGCGCAGCACCCCGGTTTTCCGACAGTCCATTGAAAGAGTGGCACGCCTTTGCTGGCATACCTGAGCAAGATGGCGTTGGCTTCTCGATACTCGTGTCCAGGGCTGGAGACTGGACTAGCAAGATGATCGAGTCGCCTCCGAAAGAGCTGTGGACAAGAGGTATACCTGCCAGAGGTGTGTTACATATGGCACCAATATTCCGCAAGCTGGTTCTGGTTGCAACTGGATCTGGAATTGGGCCAATAATGTCATTGCTGTATGCTCGCAACGTTGATGCAAGGGTCATCTGGTCGACACCTGACCCCATCAATACATATAAGAAGGACATTGTCGATCAGATATTGCTGGCAGATCCACATGCCATCATCATCAACACTTCCCAGTCTGGCCGACCTGATTTGGTGCGAGAAGCTTACAAGGTGTATCATGCCTCTAAAGCCGAGGCAGTATTCATCATCTCGAACCCGAAGGTCACGAGGAAGGTCGTCTATGGCTTGGAAACACGGGGTGTCCCCATCTTCGCTCCAATCTTTGACTCATAGGCCACCAAACACCATCACCTTGTACCTCCAGTTGAGACACTCTCACACAGAGAGGAGAACATGCTACCTCATTTATGCACATATGCTTGACAACTGCACATACATCATCTTTGACGACCGAAAGGGTCATTTCGACCTAGCTAACATTGCCCACATGGATAATCGGAGAAAGCCTCTTGATCTGATAGACGGATTTCTAGGCATTGGTGATAGAGGTGGTGGAGATGATAGTGGAATTTCGGGATTGTATCGTGCTTGACGCATGCGACAGATAACCATATTTCATACTCAACTACAGTGTTAAGGTAGACCACCAACTGTGCTCGTAGATCTGCGGGCCAGCTTGGATTGGATTAGAGAATGAAGATGTCGACTGCCCAACCGTTCCGGACCGTTCATTCTCAAGTGTTTGCGTCGCACAGGGCGGCCAGGTCAACGAACCAGAAATCCGGTGTTGGCACGGCGTCCACGACAAACACGCCGTCCTCTATGACTCCACCGTGAAGCACTGAGATCTACCTACGCAGGCGTTCTACCAGACCAAGTCAACGTCGGCCTTGCAACAACTCCTTTTTCACGCGTTAGAAGTCCGCCTAGGCACTCGTCGTCCCTCCAATCGGCAACACCGGTATACTTGTATCCTCAACCGCTCCGTACCTGAGTCCACCACAACTCAGCGGAACCGGGTTCTCGGGCAGTGCCCGCTCCAAGCACTAACTAGCTGCAGAAGAGACCCTGCCGCACTCATTGCGACGCTGATCTCGTCACACGCTTGGAGTGTCTAGCGCGTTAGGTCGTGGAGTGAGCATGACTGCGCTGCAGGTCCCAACCGTCCGGCCCGTTTGTGCCTGGAGCTCCGGCCAATGAGCGGTAGGCTTGACATAATGAGGATCGACGTGTCTCTCCATCGGCAACGGCGTACTTGCATGTGGTGACTTGTGTGTGGCCTGATTGCTGAAATAAATTTCGCAGGAATGACGAACATACGACTCCGCGGGTGACGGACACGTTTGCACGGCTGGCGGATGGGCAATGGGAGGCGAACGCAGAGTTGGCCGGCAATTACAGTGGTTCTACAGAGGCCTGGGTTTGCGGCAGGGCAGGGTTGAGACTCGACTGCTTGGGTGGAAAGTCTGGGAGAGTGACGAGAGGGAACGCGTGGAGTACGTGATGGGCTCCGCCGGTAGATGTTCGAAACATTTGTGAGCAGGGCTCATTCCATCCTTCGTAACAATATCAACCATGAAAGTACTGTGTCCTCGCAGAAAGTAAGTCCCCATCTTGGTATTGTGCTCTTCAAACTCTTGCTCATCCTGGCTCATCTATCTATTATGACAAACGCCCCATCACGTGCTCTCTCCTCTGCTCAGGTTTTCGCTCATTCCATTACTCCTTCATCAACGCCATCCGTGCTTCGTAACCAATCTTAGATCCCGTAGCTCATTCGTCATGGTCATAGCTCATCATGTCTCTGTACTGGTTTTAGTACTTGAGTCGCGTGCATGTAGTGGTAGTAATGAGACTGAGCTTGCCGTTTCTCTCAACTTGTTTGCTGACCCGTGTCAATGCACGTTGCCGATATGGTACTAGACTTCTGTGGCATATCTTAGCCTAATACACGTTCATCTATTTTGTCTTTGCAGCGGCCGACCATCAGTCACACGTCCCTGTCGAGCATGACCCAAGATACCTTCGAACTTCGGATCCCAAGACCTCTTGCCGTCCACTGTGCCAGAACGGGACATGAGTCGCATGATTTGTGGATCGCTCACACCTTTGAAGTGAAGAGCGTACTCGAGAACCTTGATTCTATATTCGAGCTTGCCTTTCTCTGTTTCTTTCATGGAAAGGATGTCCTCAAATTCTGCTAGTGTGACCATGTTGTTGATCGGGACGATGCCGAGATCGTAGGCTCGACGTAGAGCTGGTGGTGTCTGAGGTCGAGGTGGTGGCTGCTTTTCTTCATCAGAGTCGTCTTCAATCTTCACGAGGGCTGAACCTGCTGGGACTTGAAATGGCGTAGACGCCCGAGCTAATTGTGGCAAAGGCGGTCGTGCAAGAGGCGCAGAGGACGGCAACTCCATTTCAGTCGCTCTAGGTCGATGTGCTAGCGATGATGCTCCAGTTGGGATTGACAGCGCCGCCCTGATTCTTGGAGCCTGAGACTGTCGACGATTCGCAGGCTCATCATCGGCGGATTTCGGACTAGTGGACAGCCGTCGAGATCTTGCCAGTACTTGCGGAGGGATGGGAGAGGAAGCAGGTAGCTCATCGTTCGAGGAAGAGCTAGACGAGCTCGACGAGTCGAAACCTAGATTTGAAATCTCGTCCAGCCGCTTTCGTAAAGAAGAGGAATCCAGTGCGGACGCCCTTGGTCTCACGAGGCCGTCATCCAATCCATTTCTGTGGAGATGGAAGGGTCCTGGCACAGATGAAGGACTAGCATTGGGCTGAGCAAATGACACGCTGACCGGATGGACCCAGTGAGATACTACTTTTGCTGCGCTCGACGGCTTCTGGAACCGAGCCTGAAATTGATGTGGCAATTGGTTCCGTGGAATACCCATAGGGTACAACAGCTTCTGTGTTTCGACCTCGTCATCCAGGCGCCGCTCTTCGGCACGTCCCTGTCGATAATTGAGAAGTTTATCGAAAATAGTTTTAACTTTCGCAATTGCCTGTGGAGTGCCTTGAATCCGAAACTCGCGTGGACTATCCTCATCTCTAGGGGCGATGTCAATTCGTGTATTGGTCTCGCGCTCGATCTGCTGCAGGCGTTCCCAGTTCCGACCAATGATACAACCAAGGGATGTGTCAGGAATCTGGACAAAGTCCAGACTGTAGGGGATTGTAGGGCTGGCCGGCACCCTCGAGGTCACGGGTTTAGCAGACACTTTGGTGTGCTTGACCTGCTCCGAAGACTTCGGACCAGCAGGTGGCACTTTTCGGCCCTGTCGAGCGTGCTGCACAGCCGGCTGCGACATCGTTGGGGGTTTTAGTGGCTGGCGTATCCGAGGATTCGAGCTGTTATTCTTTTCGACATCACCCGAGCCATTGCTGCTATTGCTTTCACTCTCCTCAGAGCTGTTGCCCTTGTCACTAGTATCGCCGTAAGTTTTGTCATCATTACTGCCAGCATCGACTTCGGCTGTTATCTCGGTTTTGTGAAGCTCGTGATACTTCTGCAGCAGCTTTGTGTATCTAAGAATGATCCTGCGCGGTTCAAGCTGTTCATGCTGAGACGCCTTCTTTGCTTTTTCCCCCGTTGCATACTTGTACTTCGACTGCACTTTTGTAAGCCGAGTTTCCGCTTGGGCCAGCGAAGCTTTCCACCTTTCGACTGTCGCGGGCGTAGCTTTGCGTGCATTCGGTTCTATGTTTTCTGCCTCCTCACTTTCTCTGTTGCTTGTGCGGCTTTGTCGATTGTCTTCGTCACCAGGTCGAGGGTTTCCGTTTTTTGGAACCTTCAGCGAGGGCAGCACGTCTCCGTCTTTATGCCCGCTTGCATTCGCCCGCTTCCTCTTCTTGGCAGAGCTGGCTGACATGTCGACTGGACTCATCGCGGTGCGTGACTCGCCAACATGAATGAAATTACAACTTGGTGCAAAACGTCAGAATGTGCGGTGAGAAAATGTTGTCAATGTCTGTAGTGAACGTCAGTGCCGTGAAATGGCGGTGCTTTTGATTGCTGATTGCACGACGAGTATCCAATGGTGATTTCGGATTGTGCGTTGGAGCAGGTATCCATAACTTGTGGTAGATCTCTGTCACACTTACCGCTTCGTCGCTGCCGAGCCCAGACCTCGTGTGCTGAGCTTCGTGTCCGGTGAAGGCAGCAGTTGCTTGACTGATACTGACAACTGGTGCGCTGTGAGCGAGAGAATGTGTGGAAGATGTAGTGGCAGGAAGGAGAACATTACAAGTCGTCCATGTTACGTCATATGCCAGACGTGAAGCAAAAGTGAAGGTATTTGTTCTTGCTGTTGCCCGTAGTGTCAAAATCGACCCCGCAGTGCCAGCTTCGATGTATTTAGAAGCAGGCCCGGATATGAGTAGGAATATGTCGAAGAAGCCGGGGTCGCAATCATAAACCATTCGTTTTAGATGTCGTCTTATCTGCCTGTTCATTAGTGGTTTCACAGCACCCATTCTGGCTTGAGCTCAATCAACAGCCACCTGTGTATGTTCGGGGACACAGCATCTTTCTGTTCCAGCTGGAGTTCCAGATGGGTCTCAGAACTGTGAACGCCGAAGGAAACTGACGGTGCTCAATCACCATCGTTTCTAAGTTCAGAGCAAACTTCAGGAGAGTGATAGTAGCAGACAGCAGGCTCAATTGCAAACCTCGTTCATCATGTTCATTCATCAGCGAAAACCCATCGTCCCTGGCCCTCTGTCATAGCATGTTCGTACCGCCTTTTTACCTCCTCTCTTTCCATCTTCCTCGCCTTTTCCTTGTTTTCCTCGTCCTCCTGTGTCCCTGGCATATCCGTCGACCAGAATCCTGGCGGGTCTTGCTCCCGATCATAATCCGCCCGCTGTTTTCCAAAAGCGTGTGCTACGCGCTTGACCTTGGCCTCTGCTAGTAGATTCTTCTTGGCCGTTTCTGTAAGATTTGCTATTCTCGCTTCAGAACCTGGTCCGAGGAAGTCGAGGAGTACTTCATCATCAGACAGGCCGTCCTGACCTGGTACTTTTGGTAGTGTCTCTGCCAAAGTGTTGATTCTCTTTGCGTTTTGACCATGTAGGAACTCGTCGTAGGAGACGCCATGGCTGTCGAGCCATCTGGGATTTGGCTTGAAGTGTTGCAATGAGAGCCGGGCCATTGGTCGTGCACGAAGTGGTTCCTCGTCTTCCGGGCCATTCCTAGAAGATCTGCCTAAGGAAGTTCGGCCAACTCTGCTAGTTGGCCGGCTCCTAGGTTCTGATGTACCCGCAGCAGCACGTTGAGCGGCAGTCGATGCACTTGAAGAGGAAGGCGGTTGAGCTTCTGAGCTGACGTGCCTGATGTTAGAAATACCCGGTGCTCTCGTCGTGCTTGATTGTGGTAGCACTTTGGACGGACTTGGGGATCTGGCACGGGCTAACGGAGCTCTGCTTGGTGTTGGCGCCGCAAGTAGTCCATCTAGTCTCCTGTAAGCTGAGTTTTCCTTATTGATAGTGCTTCGGGGTGATCTAGCCGGCGAAACTATCGGAGCGTAGTCCTCTCCATCTTCAGCCAGCGACGGAATAGCAGCTATCTTCTTCTCAACATCGCCTTTCTTAGATGCGATTGTTGAAGACGTTCTTGAATGTGCTGTGTTGGCCGGCACTTCGTTCAGGACACCGATGTCGTTCAGCCTGGTGCGCTTCCTAGGAGGGGATTGCTCATGGTCAGAGCCAGGTGCTGCTGCAGAGACGTTTCTGGTCTGTTTTGGGGACGAGGCCAGTGGTGTTGTAGGTAACGACAATGGTGACGATATGGGCACAGCAAGCCTTCCATTGGCCTTCTCCTTGCATGACTTGAGCTTCCTCTTCAACTTGGTTATCTCTGCTTGAGCTTCGACGTTCTTGTGAAACAGATCGTCTACCTGGCGCAAGACATCCTCTTCGGGTGCAGAAGCAGCAGCAGCGGGCCGCTCTTGCTTCGCGTCATGTAGCTCCTTCTTCAGTGCCTCATTGTCCCTCTGCAGCCGTTCGATGCGCGCTGACTGCTCCTGAATGGTCTGAACTTGATTCTGGCATTGCGTCAGTGCCAGAATCAGCGTGCTCGTCAAACTGCCGCCAGCGTCGGATGACATTGGGGAAGGTGACTTGTTGTGCGAGAGAGGCTGTGACGCGTTGTGGGCGAAGTTCGCGTCTCGGGCCGAAGGCTGCCGAAGTCTTTCGTCCGAGCGCCACGATCTCATGCCGCCGTCTGCGCTCTTGACTTTCTTGATCCGTCGCTCGCTCATAGACGAAGTCTTGAATTTGAGAAGATGGCGTTGAAGAGGAAGTCAGAGGTGGAGCACGATAGACGGCCAGCAATACGACCTACGAAGCGACAGCGGCAAGGCGGGCGCATCCACCTGTTTGACCTCAGTGACGAACTACTCCTGCGCACTCTTTCGTATCTACACGTTGAGAGTCTCGCTGCTTGTGGGCTAGTATGTCGTAAACTCGGAGGACTGGCCAGCGACAACGAAATATGGCGGGAGAAGTACTACAATCAGTTTGTGAGACATCGAGCGAAACGACTACCAGCCATTCGCGCCATGAGCACACAGGAGCAGGAGAATAGCGCGCTACATTACTCCTCGAGAAGAGCCCGCTGGCTTGATCATTCGCACCTTGCACAGACCGGCGCCGACACCAATTGGAAACGCGCGTACAAAGTCAAGTACAATTGGACGAGAGGCAGAGCAAGAACGAGTGAGGTGCCTATAAGTAGTGCTGCGACCCCTGCCGTGCTTGCACAGGCGCATAATGGCAGGCTTTACACAGCAGATCAAGGGCACGGATTGAGGATATGGAAGAATGGCAATGTACTTCACAGCTGCTCGCTCATCCAAGGCTTGCATCCTTCAGCACTGGCAATTGAGCGTGAAGAGGGCAGAACTCAGATTGCTGTTGGTTACACCAACGGCTCGCTCTCGGTCATAAGCTTTGATGGCCTCAGTTTGCGGGAGCAGGTCACAGCCAAGGGCTCGCCTGGCTCCTCGATCGACTCGCTGAGCATAGCATGGCCATACTTCATGACCATGTCCAGATCGATGTCGATTAGCCTTTTCCAGTATTCAATGGATGAAGAGGGTGCAAATGGAAGCCTGAGATGTCTGGCAAACTTACATGCAGATGCTGAACTAGCACCCGCCTGCTTGTCTTTACGGAAAACGAGCAGCACACTTGTGGCAGGCATCGCTTATGCTTTTAACAGGTTCAACACAGGCTGGTGCTTGGGACTACAAGAGATCAGAATGGATCTCGAAGGGTCGATCATGGATAACAGGACTACTACTAGTGTTAGTGCGCCAACCCGAAGCTCCTTTGCCGTATCGAGGGAGCCGAAGTTTGTGACAAGATCAGCATCGACCTCACCGTTCGGGCTACATCCTCAGCTCATGCGAGCACCAAACAGCTTGTCGTATTGTGGCTGCTATGTGCTTGCGGGCCTTTCTGACAACACTCTAATGGTGTACACGGTAAACTCTACAGACGACAAACTTGAGATCAACGTTGGAAGAAGGTTGTGGGGACACACTTCTGCGGTATCGGCTGCAGAGGTCACCAGTACTGGCAAAGCGCTTTCCATATCTGCGAACAGCGAGGAGATGAGATATTGGGAGCTCGAAGAATTGTTAAGCTCGTACTCGCAAAAGAAGACGAGCACGCCTATCCAGCCGCTGAACATGCTCAATCAAGCGATCAACAGGAGGGGCGATGGTCTAGGTTTGGCCCTGCAGGGCATGAAGCATGAGGCGCAGCTTACCAGGAAATGCGTTTCTTTCGACGACGAGCAAGCAGTAGTCGTAGGAGAGCGTGATCAGAGGCAGATACTCTCTTGCTTCGATTTCGCATAGCCGGTTGGAAGTAGTTTCCGGCCATTACCCGTGCGGTAGGGCATCCTCAGGGCATGCTAATCGGTTTCGAGTCGTCCCATCAAGGATCATCTAGAATGACTGTGTCGATTGCCACCATTCAGCAAGTCGAAGACTCTGCGGCAATATTCAGAATGGAATGGGCCTCGATTGTCGCTTGTCGCTTGTCGTTCACTCGCCGATGAAATTTGACTAAGAATTAAGCTTATTATTTCTGTTTCGCCGCGGCACGAGGTGGATCATCTGATGAGATGCCCACTTTGTCCAGATTTCTGGAAAGTAAGTTTTACCTGCAAGCAAGAACAGCCACTCTGGGTCTGCAAACTTCACTCGCATACAATCTTGTTTTGTTCCTTCCCATTACTTCTACAAATTGCACCGGCTCGATAGTACTTGAGCGCATCACTGAACCCGAATTCTACACACATCCAATACACACATCCAATCTCTCACCATGGAACGAGGATGCTTCAACTGCGGCGAGTCCGACCACCAAGGTTGGTACAATGGTAGCGACGAGCACATTCACCTCTGACAAGAACGATAGCAAGGGACTGCCCTAAGAGAGCAGCATCCACCTGGTACGTTCAGCCTCTCACCGCTAGTTTTAACATCCAATACTAACTGGGTCACAGCTACAACTGCGGCCGTATGTCTAAGAAGTCTACAAGAAAGAAGCGTCGCGTCTAACATTCAACAGAGGCTGGTCATATGAGCAGGGACTGCCAGGAGGCGCCAAAGCCAAAGTCATGCTACAAGTGTTAGTTCTGCCTAACATTATGCGCCTTGGGCTCATACTGACTGCAATCAGGCGGTCAAGAAGGTCACATCTCCAGAGACTGCACTGAGCCAGGCCAAGAAGGCGGCCAACGAGGTGGCTTCGGTGGTGCCCGACGAGGTGGTTTCGGTGGCAACTCCTACGGCGGTGGCCGAGAATGCTACAAGTGCGGTGGTCAAGGTCATCTTGCCAGGTACGAGTCAATGTCTCATCTTCGCGCGCCATACTGACATCTTGAACAGAGACTGCACTTCTGCCGGTGGCCCTGAAGGCGGCTACGGTGGCGGTTACCAACGAGGCGGTGGCTACCAAAGAGGTGGTGGTGCCGGTGGCCAAAGCTGCTACAACTGTGGTGGCCAAGGTCACATGGCCAGAGACTGCAACCAGGGCCGATCCATGAAGTGCTACGTAAGTATTAGATCGAAGACATTGTACGAAAAGAGAAACTAACAGGTCTAGAACTGTGGCGAAGGCGGTCACTACTCCAAGGACTGCCCAATGCCCCAGGCTGAGAGAATCTGCTACAACTGTGAGTGACTACATTCATTAACTGGCGTTCAATTCACTGACCTTCCCAATAGGCAAGCAGCCAGGTCACTTGTCTTCCGCCTGTCCTACCGCAGCATAGACTGTTGACGGTCAGAATGAAGGCGGCAACGGTGTTGAGGGTAGCTGGAACAGCAACACAATTGGCCCGGCCAACGACGGTTGGTAGAGCCAGCTCCTCCCTCATTATCCCGAGCAATGCTCGCACACATATTGTGCATCCCTGACGTACAATACCGACTACCTGGGCCGTCCTGCATGATACAACAGACACGACGCTGACGGCTCCCTCGAAGCACAAAACGCGACAGAATGAGCTACTACACTAATGCTCTATCCTACGTATGATATGAACACGATCATGAGCTATATGAGATACGGTTTTCCGAGATATGCATAGTCGAAGGTGAATACTAGAGATTGGCTACAAGGCAAAGAGATATGGAAGCAAGAGTTGCGCTACGTGAGCCAGCTTAGGAAAGATACCCCATTTGAGATCTAGCAAGGAGAGAAAAAGTCGTGCAACGAGACGTGGCTTTTTGTGACTTCCTTGCGTCTGTACTAACTGCGAACGCTGTGAGCTGACTTGTTGTTTTGCATATTGCTGCTACAGGCGCATTTACTAATCAACCTCTCGCACAAATACTTCCCCTTCTCTTGGCGAAGAGAGTTGCGTTCAAAAGAACGGTTGCAGCGCAAGGGGATGGCTATCGCTTGGACTTAGCATACTCTGACTTGCCAACATATTTACATGTGTGATCAAGGACACCTTGCTTCTGAATCTCACGCCTCACAGCAATCCTAATATCTGTGGCCTGCTTCAGGTCGTGCCCCAAAGCTTGACAATGACGATCCGGAAAGCAATGGTAGGCTGCTGAACTTCAACGCTCGACGCTCCAAGCGTGGAGAGTCCCCGCAACAGCCACAACCTGTCGTCTGGTTTGAAGGCAAGTATGCCTGACACCGCTGCGGACTCAAGACAAGGTCTGAGAGTGTCATATGATTGCCGCAGGACATGAGTAATGCTGCTCATCCGAGAAGGAAGTGGCTTGAGCAGGACGAGATTGGGGCAAAGAGGGGGCGGTTCAGTCATCGAGCAGAAGTCGCAAGACATATCGACGATGACAGCACAGCTTGCACACAAGGAGGTAAACAGTGTGGTAGGGCAACACCAGACGATTGATGCATGGCACCAGACGGGCTGACACGTCTGGGAGTAAGGGTACCGATGCTCAACGCCCCAAAAAGCATCAGGATAGATCTAGAACTCATGATACCCGACACCCAACATCTGCACTTGTCCACGCTTTGAAGTTCACTTGGGATTGGTAAGCTCACAGGCGGAAGTCGTCGAGCATGAGTATATAGTGTATATAATAGACGGCTATCTGTACCACAGAAACTCGTCCTTAAAATCAAACACTGAAATCAATGAGAAAAGATGTGGTGATGCCGTGAGTCACGTTCACGGAGGCACAAGTCACTGGAATAAATTCTCAAGAAATATAGATCGGTGTTCCGACTACCTAAACATAATCGATTTCACTACTCAACACCGAGATGTCTCATTCCCACTCTCACCTTTGTTACTCAGAGGTCGCTGGTGCCCCGATCTAAGCTTAAGTACGTAGCGGGCCACGTCACCTCAGCTTTCCATCACCACTGCCATACCTTTCAGGTCGATTCCCAACTGCAAGAAAGCCCTTGTTCGTAGTGATTTATCCCTGCTACTTTGTAGTGTATTCGCTCCTCTTACAAACATGGTCAAACCGTTTGCTGAAGGCTATGCTGCAGGGAAGCAAGCAGTGCTACGCTTTCTTCCAGCACTGCTTCATTGCCGGCAAGTGTGAAACTTCTTGGGCTTCGCATCAAGATGTGCCGGGTAGGTCCTGGGGGCCTGCAGTGTACTGATGGTTGCAGGTTTCATAGTAAACTCCCACAGTATACAATAGTATGAATCGGCAGCTCGTGTACATGTAGAATAGAGTGCAAATGGCTGCTTCACGTCGCGTGTAGCAGAAAATGACTGGTCCCGCTCGCCACACCACAAGTGCTCACATCCATACAACCCGATATGCTAAGAGGCTCGCACGAGCGGGTCGATACCAACCAGCGTAGGCTTTGTCCAGGAGACACGAGGAATATATGTTGTAAGTTTGGCATCTGCTCTCAACAAGCTCAGAAATGAGTCTTAACAATCAATCACTTCAGTTGAATCTGAAGTTTCGGGGATATGGTCTAGTGGTATGACGCTTCTTTAGCATAGAAGAGGTTCGGCGTTCGATTCGCCGTTTCTCCACATCTCTTTTTGACGTTTTTTGACCTTTCTCTGTTGCGTTTTTGTCTTTTTCGTGGCTTTGGACTCGACCGCCCTGGTAGGGAAAAAAAGGTCGAATGTGGATGTGGATCCGGCAGAAGCAAGCACGAGACTGAGCGGGGTTCGGGCGAGGCTGAGTAGAGCCAGAACAAGGCTGTCGTTCTGCCGTAACTTGAACTTGATTCAGATGTTTGAAGAGGCATTGTTGAAACCAAATGTCCAGCGCTGCTGGAAATCCATTAAATTGAAGAGCTGTTGCGGGAATCCGTCGAATCAATACCGCCGGCCACCCGGACTGCTGTGACTATCATGCTCGAAACCAGGCGACGAGACGATGCTGCCTCTCGTCGAGGTGCTGCTGTGTTATACTGCAACCTTGCTGTCACGTACCACTTCCTTCCATTATTCCCTTCCGTTCGCGCGATTTTGCCAGATAATGCACCTGCCAACCTCCTACCTAGCTGACGATGCCACTCTTTACATCGTTGACGTGCTGAACCAATAATTGGCCCATAAATGTTCATAGTCCTCGACCACACCACCAACAAGATCCAATACCGGCCTGCCCTTCAGGCTATCAACAACTTTCATCACAGCTCCCTTCGTGACATTCTCGTAGAAAGCCCCTCTCATGCCCCACCAGGCCATGTTCCACCCTCGCTTGGTAAACTCCTCCCTTTCCAGCGCAGACAGACCACTCTTGGTACCACCAGGGACTTTATTAGCTAGCTCTTGCTTAGCCAGCTGTCGTGCGAAGTACTCTATGCTGAGACCTATAAGCCAAGGTGACCAGGCTTTCTTCCATTTTGTGCCTTCATAGCCGTACGTTCTCGCAACTCTCTGCATAAGGCCTGCATAGATTACTGGACGGAGAATATAGAGAACCTCAGCCGTTTGACCACGGATGGAAGTAAGCCTATGAATCAGTTGTTGAACGGGTTTGATATCGTCAGGTGTAATGACGTGCTCGAGAAGATAGTTCGATACAGCTTCTGGTGAAGGAAGTGTGGGCATGGTGAAGCCTGTCCGAGGCATTGAAAATGGATCGGAGGGGTTGTTATGGATGGGTATCTTGTCCGAATCTGACATTGGGGGAGTTGGTATTCCTGCTTCTCCAAATGCATCTTTGGGTTCAAATGGCATGGGATCGAGGACTTTCATGTCTTCTTCCGAGAACTCTTGAACAGGCTCTTCTTGTTGAGCAAGGTCTTCTCGAAGGGGGAGGGGTGGTGTTACGACAGGTCGGGAATTGGTCAGACGGAGGAGGATAAGTCGGAGGAGGGCTTTGAAGGATTCCAAAAGCACGATACAACGCCAGCGGCCGCGTTGGCCGCCTTGACGACGGGCTGTCATCTCCCAGAGGAGTTCTGTATACTGTACCACCTTGAGCACGGTGGCAATCCGGTTATAGAAGGATGAGGAGTCCTGCCAGAACATGGTGTACCTGGCATGGTGGGAAGGTTTGGGCTGAGCAGCTTTCTGCGAGGGTGTTTTTGAGAGCGAAAGAGACTGGGACTTCTTCTTCAGCAAGTGGTCGTGGTAGATTGACAGTATCTGAACGAAAGTATGCACTGATTCGGAAGCCAGCTCTGAATCATTGAGTCGCGCACCGGGCAAGAGATAGGTCAACGATCGTAATGTACTCTCTACCTGTCCCACTGAATGGGCGTTGGATGCCACATACTCGGCGTAGATATCTGGCAGATTTCTGGCTTTCTGTGGCAGTTCTGATGTCGCTGCAGCGGCCGATCGCAGCGTCGCGTTGGCGGAGCGCCAGATAGATGAAGCAGCCATCGCTGCCGACGCGTCAAGGAGACCAAGTGAAGCACAAAGTATGTACTCTTGTTGTTATGGTGTCCTCCTGCGCGTAGGTAGAGCGTGATGTCTGTTATCCGGTCGAGAGGATGACCACATGAGCGGGAGGAGATAGGGACGTGATGACTTACTCAGACTGCGCTTGTCATGTCATTGGTGGGCTGAAATTAGCATGGGGCTGGCAGCCGAGGCAGACGACGCACCCATATTATCCAGCGTTTGCTCAATTCCGTTTCTCCCAAGGAGTTTTGCTTCACACCATACCTACGCAGTGACGCTGTGACACGAGTGAGGCCGTAAGCTGCAGGAGGTGGAAGGCGTGGTCTAGAACGCTCAACATGGTAGGTGCGAGTTCCAAAAGTCGCAATAGAAAGAGGAAGGGACGACCACCTTGAGCGATCATTTTTGGCCAGTTGCTAATGGTCCCTACCCGCTATTCATCAGTCATCATCTATCATCATTGTTTCCCAGTCGCTGGTTGCTTCAGTCACTAGCCGGTTTGCGCACGCTCTGCGACCCTACCTAGCATCTGACGCCTTTTCGAAAGAAACACCAACAGCAGTTGTTTCCTGTCCCAATCTTTTGTCAGAAGTTATCGTTCCTATCGTCCCTATCATCCCCGTGCACAGCATCTTTATCAGCCTAGTTTCACGATGTCAACCTCGACGAAAACTACAGAGTCGCGATATCCTGCGAGGTCCAGGGTAGCCCCAGAGCGTGCGCCAGTAGACCCAGATCAGCCGACAAGCGTGACTTCGAGAGATATGGTCAATGTTGGGCAACCTCGCAAAACCAGACACCAGCAGCAGCAGCAACCTAGGCGGATACCAGCCCTCACTACTTCAAGAACTTTCGGCGAGAAGTCACCGATCGTCCACGCCGACATACAATCATTTCTAGCGAAGTGTATGGCTATATCTCAGTGGGAGGGCTACACGGAAAAGGAGAAATTTATGATCATCGAAAGTTTACCTCAAACGAGGAGGCCACTAAGAGGCGTGCCCTATGCGGAAGATACCAGTCGCGAAGCAGGAGGCAATAGTAGTGGCAAAACGATCGACGAGGCACATACAAGCTCGAGGCAACACCGGGACCAGGACTGGGCTTCCTACATGGCACCCCCACTCGAACCGACATTCTGCTTAGACGACCCTTATCTGAAACGCTCGATAGCTCGTTTCAAGCGGGAGCTGTCGGATGGCTACTACACCAAAGTATGGCAGGATAAGGCTAAACGGGCTCACGAGGAGAGAATGGAAGGAAAATTCGATGAATATTTGGCGGAGCATGCTGAAGAGATGTTCGTTGAGGAAGAAGGCGAGGCTGAGGAAGCTGGCGCGCATGAGCTGGGTCTAGAGAGCGAAGACGGCGAGTATCTCGAGGGCGGCGCCAGGATGGGGAGGAAGGCAAAAGCTAGACGTGACAGATGAGAATGAGGTCTTGGAGAAAGTGGCAAGCGCCTTCTGGCCCGAGCAAGCACCTCTACGCTTCTACTTGTTTATGCCTAGCATACCGTGTTTGTTGGAAGTGAGCACCACGCTACCACTGTCGCACATCTCGCGAAAGAAGTCGTTGACTCCGCAAAGCACAAAGCAATATGTCCCTCGCTCGGCAAGGTCCGACCTTAGAGCGTCAAAGCTAGACTCGATGAAGTCTCTCATCGAGGTCGTCGTCGCTACCTACCATCCATTCGAATGCCAAGTTTATTCTGCGAGCCCGTGTCTGTGATGTTGCCCCGATACCTATGCATCACGAACTGCCTGCTGGTAGTTCTACGGCGTATGGCTATGGAAGTTCGACGTGTCGTCCGGAAACGTTCGAGAGGTTTGTTATGAGGGTCCAGCGCTAGTACCTCGGAAGGTCCACTTAACAGAAATTGGCGTGGATCTGGCTTGCAATGTCGTGAACACCTCAATAACAAATAGCACCCATTCTTGCGAGCAAGTCCGGTGCTTCCGTCGTGCTCGAATCTCGTACGACCCGTGAGCCATCGCCATTGATGAGTTCCAACAGTGAGGCTGTGGCTACACAACGAAATTGTGCTAGTGACCAGAGGCAGACCGCCACGTATCTGTGGGTCTGTTTCTGATGCTGCCCGATGCGTTAGCCCATGGACGTGCATCCTTAGCACATTCTCGTCGGTGAACATGAAGAACATTCGTTCCTCCCTTTTGCTTGCTGTTGCTATGTACTGAAGTGTCCCTTGACCGGTACGAAGATAGCTGTTGTGAGAGCATGAACACAGTCGAAATGGTTCAACCGCAAGACCATTCTTCGGGTACGGAACGAGCCGACGAGCTGGTCACTAAGAAGCATAACAGATCTAGCAGTTCGGACCAGGCGAAGCCCCGTCCCGGCTTCTCAAACGATGTAGTTCAGTCTGTTGAATATGCACCTGCACCAACCTCGCCTAACAAACACACGAAAGGGGCTTCTAACAGACCATCGACCAAACGACGAAAATCATCTACCTCTTCCAACAAGCATAAGTCTCGACCAACATACAGCAGAAAGTACTCGACTCCTCCCTCGCGACCATTGTCTCCGGCTGGCTATCCACACTTGTTCGAACCAGACATGGTCATACCAGAGATTGACCTAAATGCAACCAGTCTAGGTAGCCACTTTCCCAACCACCAGGAGCAGACGCTACAAGTCGATACCGCACCTCAGGAGCCCGACCTCTGGTCAGAGCCGGATCCGGACACTGATTACTTCTCCACTATCGAAGGTCCCGGGCCACGGCATATAAGAGGCAAATCGAGACGACAGTTGAGCCAGAACGCCAGCCAGGTTATTTCATTGAATACTCTGATGGCTGGAAGTGGTAATGCAAACGCTTTGCAACAGATCAATGAAGATGTTGAGGCAGACTTCCTGTTGCCGCCGACGCCTGGCGCATTTGTGCCGTAATCAGGTGCAACAGTTGACGGCGTTCGTGTCACTCACAGTCGCCAGAGTCGAGAGTAGACATGCTGTGAACTTGGTGAAAACCGATTCACAATCTGGGACAGCCGTACTAACGTCAGCCAAGATACATTTGGTATACTCGGTATGAGGACGATTACTGCGAAAAGTCACTGTCACGACCTAGCATTTTCATAAAGGGCTGGGTCTTCTTGGAGGGCTGGATCTTTTCCACTGTGAGGAGAGCAGAATGCATCGATACTTTCAAGGAACTTACGCGTGCTCGATGTGGACCACTTCTGCGATGGTACTATGCCAGCACATGATCGGTACATTTTGAAACCACCAAGGAACAGACAACGGAGCCATCGAATCTATATCTACAAACATATCAGGAGATTGTGATATTAGAAGGCACGGAATAGAAGAGTCGACAAGGTGGAAGTGAAGGATCCACGATGACTAGAGAGCACGAAGTGGGGGGTGGACACCCATCCGTCGAAGGCGAGGACATTAATAATTGCATCACGAGCCTCATCGACCTGGCGAACGGCGTCAACCATAGCCTGCACACACACACACGCACGCACGCACACACACGCACACACACGCACACACACGCACACACACGAAGACAGAACCCCTGGATCGATGGTTCCCAGCGTGCCTCTTCCAGAAGCAGAAAGCGGCTTCGAAGACTGCTGTCACCGTGCCGGGGTGTGAAGATGTGACTATAATGAGTACGGCTTGTTCTGAAGACCTCAAAGTGTGCTGTCCGCAACCTGAAAACATGGAGACTGGTATGTGTTTGGGGACCTGTGGTATGTCGGATCTGGTCGTAACGACGATGTGAGGTTCACAGACGTCGGTGCTGTCTTGTTCTTATCACGGCCGGGAGGCAGAAATGGACATGACGGAAAGGAAACCAGACCGATTGTTGCTACAGTTCAAAAACAACGCTTGAGTTGTATTGCCGTACATTTGTCCCGCTGCAGTCTCGAGCCCGGGCCGCACCAGATAGCGCCAACGCGCGCACCCAGATACACTACACTACACTAGTCTCTAACGGTGCATCAACGCGCTTCTAACCACATCGAGCCTTAGTTTCCTCTTCACGTCTACCCGACTCCGAAGCTTGTGCGCGTCATGCTCCCTTTACACGTTTAGCACTCTGAGCTTTCAGTCTGTGTAATTTGGCCGTGCATGTACGAACGTGCAATTGCATGAAGGATGAGTCGGGCAAATTCCACTTCTTGTCGCGTGTGGCTTGCTGCAACGGAGACATGTTCGACTTCGACATCGAAGCCATGAGTAGTATATAGTCAAGAGGAAGTCCCTCGTCTCAATCCGTGCCTGCCATGTTGCTAATCTGCTAGTCTTGCACATGAAAGAACACATTGCAGCCTAGACGGTACTGAACACTGATACAGCAGCAGAGCACTTGTGACAATGACTAATAGCCTCCCCAAGACGATGCGGGCGTGGCAATACGCAACCGTCACCAACGGCCTCGAAAACAGTCTCAAACTCAACACATCCGCTCAGGTGCCAAGCCCAAAACAAAACCAACACCTCGTCAAGATTTCCTCCGTGGCTCTCAACCCAGTGGACTACAAACCGGCTGAGATCTCGCTCTTCAGACGCTTCGTGATACCCAATCCCGCGACACCGGGTATTGACTTTGCGGGCACGATCATCACGCCCGCGCCGGGCAGTAATCTGAAGACCGGTGACACAGTCTTCGGCGTTGGCGTGAGCCCGTTTGCGGGCGGATGTCTAGCTGAGTATGCCGTCGTGGGCACGGATGCAACGGTGCGGATGCCAGAAGGATTGAGCATGGAGCAAGCAAGTACGATCGGAGTGGCGGGCTTGACGGCGTACCAGTCTATCGTCCCTCATATTCCGAAGTCTGGCGGGTGCCGAGTCTTCATCAATGGTGGAAGCGGCGGGACGGGTGTGTTCGGCATCCAGATCGCAAAGACACTCAATTGCGAGGTGATCACGACGTGTAGTGGCCGGAACGTCGAACTGTGTCGAAGTCTCGGTGCGGATGAGGTCGTCGATTACACGAAAAGCAAGGACCTGGCTGATGCCCTTGCGAAGACGACGAACGATAGTAGGCGAAAAGTCGATCACATCGTGGACAATGTTGGTAGTAATCCCAGGCTGTATTATCAAGCGCACGAATACTCGGGACCAAACGCAAGATTCATTACCATAGCTGGAGATGCTAGCCTGCGCGCCGTGCTCGAAAACCTGAAGATGAGATTGTGGCCAGGCTGGCTAGGAGGTGGGAAGAGGAAGATAGTGAGTTTCTTCGCGAAAACAGATGTGAGTGAATTGGACCGGATTGCCAAGTGGATGGCTGAAGGGAGGGTGAAGCCGGTAGTGGATGAGAGGTTTGCTTTCGAGGAAGTGCCAAAGGCGTTTGAGAAACTCAAGACGGGGAGAGCAAGAGGAAAGATTGTTGTGGCTGTGCAGGGAGAGAAACAAACTAAGTATTGACATCTGTGTGTTGCACTATTGAAGCGCTTTTACCATTCTGTTTTGGGCGCTCGTCCTTGTTTGTCTTCGCGCGTGTTCGTGCTGCTGACTCGCATCGACTGGTACAAGGCTTCCAGCGCGCCACGAGGTGAAACGTCTGCCACCATACGAGATATCCCCGTCACAAGATTTCAGCAATGCTGCTCATGATAAGCCTTGCAACTGTGTTCCAAATCTCAAGAACGACTCAAACATAGGGAAGAACGACATTGAAATGTATGCGTGAAAAGGTGCCTGACATGAGGCCTAGCGCGTCCTGCACCGCTATAGCTAGCGTGATGGAGACCTAGTACGACGCGTTGCATCCACTTTACGCGTCTCCAGCCTCCAACGACCGAACATATCTCTCGGGACTACAAGAGCGACCTCGTGGGCCACAATCCTCGCTCCCACTGTAGGAGAGAAAAATCCCTCCAGAGTTGCCCTTGACGACGTGCTGACGTGATACCGTGACCTGAGACCTGAATCAGCCGGCTAGAAGAAAGCTAGGAAGGGCCTAGCAACCATGTCACAATCACAAGAAGTCGAGACTCAGCCGGTGGCCACAGAGTACATCCCACCATCGGTATCAGAACATCTCCCAGATCTCCATGCTGGCAGCTCATACGCTCACTATAGCCCATTACCAGTGAACGTGGCGCCAAACTCTCCAGAATCACAAGGTACACCCGTGGTCCTCGGCGTGGACGAAGCAGGCCGCGGCCCTGTCATCGGCCCGATGGTCTACGGCATAGCTTACCTGCCCATCGAGCTCCAACACAGTCTACTCGCAGAAACGCACCGATTCGATGATTCGAAAGTCTTGACGCCGTTGGTCCGCGCCAAGCTGATGCGCACGCTGTGTACGTCAGGGATGGACCTCTTCCAGAACGTCGGGTGGGCCATTAAATCTCTGAGTGCACAGGATATCTCGGCCGGGATGATGAGGTATGGTGGGTCGTATAATCTCAACGCACAAGCTATGGATGCGACTATCGAGGTCATTCGCGGCGTGATTGCACGAGGCGTCAACGTCCAAGAGATCTTCGTCGACACGATTGGCCAGCCTGCTGTTTACCAGAGGAAATTACAGGCGATCTTCCCGACGTGTAAGGTGGTTGTCGAGAAGAAGGCTGATAGTTTGTTCCCCGTGGTCAGTGCGGCGAGTGTGGTTGCGAAGGTGACGAGGGATGTGAGTTGTGAAGTGCTCTATCAAGGGGTCAAGACGGGCAAGATCGCAGCGCAGACAGATGCTATGGATCTCGATGGGGTAGCCGAGGTCGAGGATTTTGTTATCGGGTGGGGTTCGGGCTACCCGTCTGATGCGAAATGTGTAACGTGGCTGAAGGGGAACATTGACGAGACATTTGGCTGGGGAAGCGAATGCCGCTTCTCGTGGGGCACGGCAAAAGATCTGCTAGATGACAAGAACAAGGCGATGCAAGTTGAATGGGCGGATGAAGATAAGGAAAATAACAAGCTCAGCCAATATTTTGGTGGTGGTACGGTAGGCATGAAAGGGGAGGAACAAGAGCTCAGGGCATGGTTCGGGAGTGGGGTCAAGGAGATCTTTTGAGGAACACCCATTTTCATGAACATATATATCCTTTTCTGCGCGAGTACAATGCAATAAACTTTGCCAGAGGCACAGGAAGTCGGCTCAAGTTCCATGATGCCATACGTGCATTTTCCCAAGTAGCTGGAGCGCATGCGGAGCAACCAGAAGACTAACGCTGAGCAGCGTTGAAAAGCGAGATGACGAACAGTAAGATTGCTCCAACCTTAACTCCACCGCCAGCGCTATACATATACCGTAGGAAATTCCAGCAGAGAACACACTCTACAACTTCGACTTGACCACACCGGGCACGTGATCGAGGTTGCCTGGCCCATCATAGATGTCTCGCTCGGCTGCCCTGGTGTTGATGTGCTGCATCCCAAGCTGTTCGACGCGCTCAGCGCCCAGCAGCCGCATACACGTTGCCGTCTCATCTCTCAGTATCTCCAGCACTCTTTCCACACCTTCGATACCACCAGCAGCAAGGCCGTAAAGTGCACCGCGACCAATGCCGACAGCCTTGGCACCCAGACATAGAGCTTTGACCACGTCGGTGCCACGTTTGATGCCGCCGTCGATGATTACGTCGATCTTGCTGAAGACCTCGGGACAATATTTTCTGATCTCCAATAACGTGTGCACGCTCGGCGGCGCAGTGTCGACGGCTCGTCCGCCATGGTTCGAAAGAATGATACCCTTCACTTGTGGCGCGTGCTGAGCTGCAATGTATGCGTCCTCGTGCGTCTGCAGGCCCTTGAGAATAATAGGCTTCTTCGTGTTTTTGGTTAGCCACGGCAACGTCTCTTGCCAGGTCAGACTTGGGTCAGTCCCGAAGAAGAGACTCTGTCCGATGCCACCGCCTCCCTGAAGCTTGCTTCCACCCGCATCTTTAATCACAGAGTCGTGATCTTCCTCAATATTCTTGGATCGCTCGTCCTCCTCGCGTTTGCCTGGTACTGGTGCGTCCAGAGTCAAGCAGATGAATTTGATTGCATCAAGCTTGTTGATACGTGCAAGGTAATCTTCGGACTTCTTCCGCTCAGTCTGCACATACAATTGCCAGCCAAAGACCTGGTCAGGCCCTGCATCTTTCACGATCTGTTCCGGAGTCTGGGAGGCGTTGTTGGAGATGATCTGCATTGTGCCGAAGTTCTTGCAAGCCTGTGCAATGCCCCATTCGCCGTCTGGATGGGCTAGACGCGCCATGGCCGCTGGACTTACGTATATTGGTAGTGAGAGCTTGTTCCCGAGGAAGGTTGTTGTTTGGTCGCAGTTCCTGCAGTCTACAAAAACTCGTGGCCTTAGAAGGATGGAACGGTAGACTGTGTTGTTGAGGTGTTTGGAAGCGTAGTCATCTGCTGCGGAGTAGTAGTATGCCCATCCTTTCCTGCTCAACTTCTTTGTTGCAGCAGCTTCGATCTCATCTAGGTTCAGCAGGTTTGAGATGGGCACCGGTCTGTCTTCACCAGCCTCTGGGCCGACGTTCTGTGCTGGCTTTACTGGTTCTGGCAGAGACTTGGGGTCGATTGGGCCTAGACATTTTGAGGGTGCCAGGTTCTCTTCGAGGGTTCCTGGTGGATGAACTGGATCGTATTCTTCTGTTGCATCTTTGCCGGCTAGCTTTAGTATGATGTTGGCGCCACCTGGATGCTCAGGCAAGAACTCGGTCACATCCCAGACGGAGCCGTACAGGATAACCCAGCAACTGTCGCGAGTGTTGTGCTGTGCCACCTCGTCGGCGTGTATTAACCTCTCTTCTGACATGATGTGGGTATTGCTACAAGAGACTGGAGAAAGATGAAAAGGAATCAACTCGTGTCCGTCAGTTTTGAAGGTTCTACTTTGCTGTCGACCTTGCCGTTTTGTGCTTGCTGCCTCTTTCTCAAAACGGTAACCATCGGCGAAGCATGCACCGAACCTTATTCATCGCTACTGCGATTGGCTCACAACGCCTCGGACCATGATGTAGCCCGGGCTTGGAGCGGAGTACTCTCCGGTCTTGGACCCCAGGGTTCTCCATGAACTGGCCTAGCACTGACATCTCACTGCACTGATTATGGCAACAATTTTCTTCACAGATTTTGATGTGCACCATCCAAACGCCGGCAGCATCTGACTATGAGACGACTCGCGCTCCGGGCTTATTATGTTGGTCTTTGACAGCATCAGCCGTAGGAAGCATTCTAGTTTCTAGGTAGTAGTTTGCCTCGGTGAAGGGACGAATAAATCCCCCCATTTTGTGAACTCCACTCTCCAGATAATGCTGCTCACGCGCCTCGAATACAGGTCCAGCGACAACGCGTGCTCTCATTGTTCCGATAACATACCGCGTCATGCGAGGCGATTTCCTGAAGACATTCAACGGAGTGACCGACCCACCTTGCACGTACTAAGCTATTAGAACGGGACAATTGGTCTGCAGATTGTGCAACGTCAGACAGAGGCTCAAGATGTTTGGTGTAAGTCGGCGAGCAGTCCACCACCTGTCACCTGCTGCAGCGTCGTGCTGTTGTTGTGGTCGAGTGCCGACTAACGCTTGACTGAAGTCCCGCCATCCAGAAGACCATCTCCGGCTACGCCTCCACCGTGCCCGCTCCATCCAACTTACCAACGATGAGCTCGTCGAAATTCGCGCCGCCCAACGAACCTTCGAGGGCGCATACGTCCGCACGTCCCTCAGCCAGTTCTCCTTCGCTCTCATCATCCTCAAGATCTTCACCGCCGAGTTCTATAGCATAGGAGCAATGTTCGCAGTTTATGGAGCGGGAGTATTACTAGTATCCGCGTACCGGCGACAGCAGGGAAACAAACAGTTCTTTAGTGAAGTTGGTGAGGATGGGCTTGGAAGAAAGAAATTTCGAACGAGTGGGAACGTCGTCATCGTGCTTACAGCACTGAGTCTCGCTGCCTACGTTACATTAATAGTGCTAACGCTGAAGCTGGAGAGTAGAGGTTGAGACCGCCCAGACGGAAGCAATGACGTGGACAAGAGATGTGCCACCACTACGAGCAGGTCGAAGCCATGGGTAGTGAAGCATAACATATGGCGTTGTTGGAAATTGCAGACTATTCGCAGCAAGTCACCCTGCTGCATACAGGACCGTACCAGGCTCGTTCAGATCTTCAGCGGCCGTTCCTGCCAGCCAGACTTGGCTGCGGAAGATCTGTCAAAGAGATTTGCAGATAGGTAGACAGCTGGTGAAGGGGCTCTCTGTGTCGAGCGGAGGACAGACAGACTATGTCGTCAAAAGGGGATGTCTACAAGGGGGAAACCAATAATCGAGCCTCTTTGACTAGTTCCTCCATAGTGAAGCGGTGAGAAGGGGCGTAGTGTGGTCGATGCAGCGTATCATTATGCGCCACGTTGTTCAAATTACATATTGCTCCGATCCCATGTGCAAGCCAGTCCCAGTATCCTCCCAATAGACTTCTCAGATCTTCGTTCATGCATGGTCCTGAGTGCTGAATGTGATGTCTTGCTCAATCGTGGGAATGTACTTGTCTCCCAGAGCGTGAACTGCTTCGATGGCCGATTCCGACGCCTTGGCTGCGAAGCCTTTGAAGAGATCTGCCTAGTGTTAGTCTTTGCCTCTGAAGTGCCATGATCTGCTCGAGAAATCCGTACTGTATTCATGTGTTACCACGCCACCAGCATCCTTAATCGCCTTCATGGCATCATCGACCACTGACTGAGGAGTGTTCGGGTCTTCAAAGCTAACGACGATAGCCTTCTGAGGGGCAGCCGCAAGTGCCAGTGAGAGCAACAAGGCAAAGAGGAAGGTGAACAGTGTAAAACGCATGTTGCGGATGTTGTGCAAGAATATTCGTGGTCTTGGTAAATGGATGGTGTGATGTAGACGTGAAAGTACGATCGAAGTGAAGTTCAGTCGGCGTCCCTGAAGTCCCTCAGCAAGTGACGGTTATGACGCCAGAAGCGGAAGGCCCATGACCGTGCCTTCCGCAGGCAGCACAAACGGTGGGCCAGACCCGTCGTCCTGCCGGCTTGGCGATTGGCAAGCGCAGTTTCTCCATCGTGACTCGCGACTTCCTCATCGTCCATCACAACCACTTCATCATCCTCTCCCGCAACTACGACTTTGACGTCTTGCAGTATCCGCTTCCTACCGCCCACAGCTCGATCTAACACTGTCTCGCACCACTCCAGTCAATTCCTTACTTATACGGCGCGTCTCGGACAAAGAACTCTGCTGAGAATAGACCAACGAAACTGCCAGCCTGGATCAGGTGGAGATCTTGAGACTTCATTGTCTAGTGATTCGGAAGCGTCTGTTGCTCAGCTTGTCGTTCCTCGAGACAAGTGTTCTGACATCGCTGAAGAATATCACTTAGCGACATTGCACTGAGGGGAGAAAATTAGATAGCAAAAGATACCAGACACTTTCTTCTCTTGCCCTGATACCCTGATGCTTTCAGCTCGTCAGAACAGGATCGTGTCGAAACAACTCTGACCTGCAGATCTGCTCTGCTGCCAGCCAGTCAGGGCGTCGCAATCTGTGCTTGTCACAAACCCAAGAACGTTGCTGAGTGATCAACACCTGAACCTTTCGCGAAGTCATCACCTTCTGCTATCTGCTTCGTGTGTTTTCAGTCTGTCAATATGTCTCTGCCGTCAGATGAAGTTGCAGCAAATTACAAAGATGCTCTAGAAGATCTCATCACCAACGAAAGACACCAGATTGCGTTCCTTACAGGAATTGCCCAGGAAAACATTGAACATGCTCAAGCAATCGCCACTGCGCTGACTACACATATCAAAAAGGTAAGCAAGTCACATCAGCCCCCGATGTCTTACTGACTCTCTACGAGGCCCCGCCAGCGAGGAAATTGCCAGCGCTGTACGTGCTTGACTCGTTGGTGAAGAACATTGGCACACCTTATACAGTATACTTTGGGGCAAATCTTCACGAAACGTTCATGCTCGCATACTCGCAGGTGGACCAAGCTGTTAGACCCAAGCTTGAAGTGATGCTTAGTACCTGGCGTAAGCCTGTTCCAGGTTCTATGCAAACCACACCTGTTTTCCCTCTCAATGCTACTCAATCGATCGTCGATGCTTTGGCTCGCTACAAGGGCGCGACTGCCCAGCGACCATCACAGGCGGCAATTCGACCTCCAAGCGTTGTTCAGGCTCAAGCAATGCAGTACAGATCGACGCCACCTCCTCCGCAGCCAGCTGTACAGTACCAACAGCCGCCGCCGATACATTTCCAGCAACAGACGCCTACTCCGCAACCTCAATACCAGCCGCCTCAGTATTACCAACCACCACCTCAGCCTACGCCTACTCCTCAATATCCGACATATCCACCACAGAGCCACACTCCCGTACAGCAGCCTTTTTCATCCCTGTCATTCCCACACCAAAATGGTCAGCTGCCAGTGCGGCCTGGTATCGATGTTCGGAAATTACACGGTGATATAGACGATCTGACCACGGATGCCAAGATAGACTGTATGACTCATCCCATGGACCAGGCAAAATCAAAGAAGCTCGAAACGCTGCAAAGTCTGAAGGCGTTCCTCGACAGTGGTAACCTGGGCGACCAAGACCTGCGGGATGTTCGAGATACGATTACGAGGGAGATGGAGAAGCGGAATGCCGAGAAACTGGCGGCACAGCACATACAGCAAGCACCGACTCCGCAACCACAGTATCAGCCACCGTCACAATGGCAACCTCCAACTTCCTACCAGCAGCAAGCCCAATGGCCACCTGTGCCACAACCAACGCAACAGTATCAGCAACCAGCCCCGCAGACACCGTCTTTCCTGGGTCAAACGAACCTAGCGGACCTACTCCGACATGCGCAAAACAAATCAATGCCCCAAAATGCACCCACACCGGTCCCATCATATGTCCAGCCTGCAGTGAGCACGCCGACTCTATCTGCCGCCGTGCCAGCTCCAACCAACGGCACTATGTCGCTGCTTGACCAATTACGATCCTCAGGCATATTATCAAAGGTAGCGACGCCTCTGCCAGGGACGACACCCCCAGTCGTGTATGCTCACCCAAATGTTGATGAGGTGCCGTTCACGTCGGTCTCGATCAAAATCCCACGGCCCCACCTTGTCCTGAAGTTCATCAACGAGAAACCCAACCAGTGCAGTACTTGTGGCCGGCGCTTCACTTCGGATGATACGGGAAAAGCCAAAAAGGAAAAGCACCTGGACTGGCACTTCAAGACAAAGACTCGATCTCTTGAAGCTGAACAGAGAGGACAGAATCGGAGCTGGTATGTCGATGAGCACGAGTGGATCATCAGTAAGGAGTATGAGGATGACCTAGGAACGGAGGATGCAGCAGCAGCAGCTACCAACGGCTCGGCTCCGGCTAATGCAGTGAAGAAAGAGACGGATTACGTGCGTACGCCTAGTGACCCCGCGTATCGTAATGCACTGTGCCCCATAGACCAGGAACCTTTCAAGAGCGAATGGTCAGGCGAGATACAAGACTTCATATGGCGCGATGCGGTGAAAGTAGGCGACAGGTACTACCACGCATCGTGCTATAGGGAAGCAATGAAGGGCAAGGAAGCGGCACCGACGATAAGGACAGGCACGCCTCTTGGTGCAGTTGGAGTGAGCCATAGACGTACAGCTACACCAGACTCAATACTGGGGAAGCGAAAAGCTGAGGACGATGAACTGAATTCTGCTTCCAAAGCACGTCTGAAGATGGAAGCATAATCGACACACTTGATGCTCAAGGGTGAGGACCACGATCCGTGGTATGGAACACATGTACATTACATGCACGATAATAGAGTACAGTTCATGTAGAATCAATCTAGCATGCAAATCATCCAGTTTTTGCTCCTTGCCAGTAACACTGACAGGATGTATGGGCACCTCTGTCTGTAAGCAGAAATGCAGTACATGGCTCATTACTCGTTGCATCTGCTGGGCCCCAAAGCTTTTCCGCGCACGCTAACGTGGCGCTAAAAATTATTTTGGTCGAAGCATGCGAGCGAGGAAAGAGCATTCATCCTCCGGCCAATTTCTCCAGCTCAACATAACTCCAACCATACCGAATCCATCCATCATCACCTAGGACCTGCGTGGCCCAGCACTTAACAGCTGCCGCTGGCTTGCAAGATCCCTTCAGGACGATAGAAAGACCTCTATTCTCCTGCCCTGCCTCGTGCGCAGCTTATCTCGGAAGCTCTCGTCTATCACTACCGCAGCAGCAATGGCACCCTCAGCATCGGCAGAATTCAAGCGGGAGTCTGGCACAGCCAGACTCTTGGGTTCAGGTACATCCACAGTTTAGCTTCAGAACCATGTAGCACGGCATGCTAACAACGTCCAGGCTCTGCAGGCATAGCAGAACTCATGATCTTCCACCCTGTCGACACGATAGCCAAACGTTTGATGTCCAACAGCACGAAAGTCACTTCAGTGAGCGCATTCAACGCCGTCATCTTCAAGGACAAGGCTACAGCAGGCGCGGGCCAAAAGTTCACCAGTCTCTTCCCAGGTCTAGGTTATGCAGCAGGATACAAAGTGCTGCAGCGAATCTACAAATATGGCGGACAACCTTTCGTGAGGGACTACCTGACGCAACACCATGCCGACTCCTTCACACGGACGTTTGGCGCCGGTACGGGCAAGGCGATTCTCAACGCCACGGCTGGGTCTTTGATCGGAATTGGAGAGATTGTGTTACTTCCGCTTGATGTGCTGAAGATCAAGAGGCAGACGAACCCTGAGGCGTTCCGTAACCGTGGTTTCTTCAAGATTATCGCCGACGAAGGAATGGGACTATACAGGGGTGCGGGATGGACTGCAGCAAGAAATGCACCAGGTTCTTTTGCGCTCTTCGGAGGGTCAGCGTGGGCCAAGGAGAAGATCTTCGCGCTGCAGGACTACAACAAGGCGACATGGGCTCAGAACTTCGTGGCATCGGTATGCGGTGCTTCGGCATCACTCATTGTTTCGGCACCACTGGACGTGATCAAGACGAGGATCCAAAACCGGAACTTCGACAACCCCGAATCCGGCATGCGCATCATCAGCAACATGATGAAGAATGAGGGCATTACGAGTTTCTTCAAGGGATTGACGCCCAAGATGTTGATGACCGGTCCCAAACTGGTCTTCTCCTTCTGGTTGGCTCAAACGCTGATACCTGCGTTTGGCAAGATGGTGTAAAGAAAGGGAATACTAGACTGAAGTGCTATCTCATCCAGCCAAAGTCGTTGTAGCTTCAGTGCCCTTGTAAGCGTGACGAAGAGGGCCGAGTTGGAAGTTTCTTGTTCTGAAGGTTCTGAGATTCTCCAAGCGGACCGTGTGACAGGCACCACGCCCAACAGTGATGACCAGTTCGAGGGCGTTAGCAAATCGGTCGGTGGTCGTCCGTCTTGCTTCTGGTTCGGTAGCAGGTTGTGCTGTTGAAAGACGAGGGACGAGTACAAAGAGACTGGTCCTCCGACAAATGTGGGTGGATATGTTGGTAGGAATCGGAGTGTTTACAGAGAGCGCGACGGATGTTCAGTTTGTAGAATCAAGCAAGCGGGGTACGGGGTTGGGGTTGGGAGCTGGGGCAGGTCGATTACAAGGTGCACATTCTGGCACGAATACGAACATTCTACTCTTCAATGAGAAAAACCATAAGCGTTGTGATGTCTCATGGGTCGAAGCGCAAGCAGGTACAACATTCGTTGCAAATACATGTGCATCATCGTCCCTGCCGCGTTCGTGATGCCGATGTTCTGCCGGGAAGATCCACTTCTCCATGCATTTGTTTACTCCCCAGCATGGTCGTGCCGCTTGCGACTATACCATCACTAACTCTGACATTGCAACTTGTCGCGCTCTGCAGACACCGTCGCTGCTACGGCCACCACCAAGATGCCACCACGAGCAGCAGCGGCGCAGCGCGACCGCGACGACTACGACTATGCCAACATCGGGAAGGTTGGAAGACGAACCGGCGTCACATTGGCACCTCGCAATCTGGACGAACATGGGTTAGAAGAGATGTCCGGCATGTTTTCGTCGCCGAGGAAGCCTTCACCGGCCCAAGTGCACAACAAGAGAGTCATCATGGAGTCGGTGGAGGAGGTGCACGCTGAAGAAACTCCTCGCGCAGCAGGTACGTCGACGAGCCAGAGCGCGCGTCGTGCTATTAGTAGACCGCAAGTGCTGACTATCCCAACAGCAAATCCTACAACACCAGGTACAGCGACATCCCTCCGACGGTCTACTCGAGGCGCCTCACATCCATTGCCGCGGTCGGCTTCACCACGCAAATCTGGAATCACAGGTACAGCACGGCGAAGCGGTGTAGATGTGCTTGCTGAGAGACAGCTACAGCAAGAAGTGGAGGATGCCTCGGAGCAGGCGAACGATACACAAGTCTCTGCAACTCCCTTTCAGCCTGTGAACGCGCGCGCAGCATCAGCCAGACCAGCAACTGTTAAACGCTTCAGTCCCGACAGGACGCCCTTGCGCGACCGCGTCTTGAGTCGGCAGGCAAAGAGCGCATACGTGGGAAGGGTCTCAGACGTACAGCCACTGGTCCACCCCGAGCTTGTTGAGGACGTGCAGCCAGAAGACACGCCTAGCCATGTTCAAACCACGCTGATTGTACCAGAACCCGAAGTCGAGGACAATTTAGATGTGATGGCTGATGACCAGGAGGAGGAACCAGACATTGTTCGAGACGACGCCATCGAAGAGGAACAAGCTTCATTACAAGAATCAGAACATGATGAGCCTGAGCTGCCTCCGGTACCCATCGAACAGGACGACGAAGATGAAGACCAGACCTTTGAGCTTCCGACGAAAGCTATGAACCGGAAAGGCCAACAGAACAAAGCCAACTCCAGGCGGAAGCGCAAGTCCGACGCCATGGAGGATGCCGAGGCGGCACTGTCATCTCCTGCCGCCAAACGCGCCAAAAGGCGGAGTAATGAAGGTACAAGGACGAGTCCGAGAAACACGCACCAAGCCGCTCAACAGCAAGAGCCGTCTCCAGCACCAACACAGCCCAAACAAAAGCCCCGAGGTCGAAAGCCTCTCGCCAAGAAGGACACCAACCCAAAATTGTCAGCTCCCCAACAACAAGAGGTGGACGAAGTCGTGGACAAGATCAGAGCGCGACCGGGCCAGAAAAAGTCCCTTTACATCCTCCGAAGAGAAACTCCTGCCGACGATTCCGTGAGACATACCCGCTCAGGACGGATTTCTATCAAACCTCTTGCCTGGTGGCGCAACGAAGGCATCGTATACGGTGGAAGTCCTGCCCAGCATGGCCGTGGCGTTGCTGACGGAGCAAGATTCCCGCTGAATAGTATCAAGGAGATCGTCCGCAAGGAGGAAGTTGTTCAGCCTGCACGAAACAATGGCAAGTCAAAAAGCAAAAGAAAAGGAAAGGGCAAAGCACGACAGCCAGACGACGACTCAGATATAGATATAGATTTAGATGGACACGGGGATGAGGTCGACCCGGACGCTGATGATTGGGAGCTCGACACAGGCACACTCAAAGCCCAAGTCTCAACCTGGGATCCCGATCAACAAGCGCCACTTGAAGACGAAGAGACGGCGGAAATCGCACATGCCGCTGCAGCTATACAGACCAAGGAGGTCAAGGGCAGTACTTTCCGTTATGCGAAACTGCTCAGTACGCGCTTTTTCGGCACCGGCGTGGTGGACTTACCTCCAGGTGGAGTGAAGAAGCCAAAGAACTCGAGGAAAATGCATATGAGTTTCTTCGTGGCACAGGGCCGCGTCACGGTTGAGGTCGGGCCTGTGAGTGGGGAGCTGACGAGGTTCAGTATTGGCAAGGGCGGGTTTTGGCAGGTTCCGAGGGGTAAGTTGCGACATTACAAGCTCCTGGTCTTATGTGCTAACTCTCGACGCAGGAAATCAATATTCCATCGAGAATGAGCACGGGAAGTCGGCTAGGATATTCTTTAGTCAGGCTTGTGAGCCTGCACCGACTGACTTGCTGGAGGAGTAGACTGGGACACGATTATAATTTATCAACACGATGAATGACTGATAACGACGGTGTTGGCATATATTCTGTACGATTCCACATGTTTGCATTTCACGGCAATGATGTTTTCTTGCTTCGTGACGAGCGAGTCAAGCCGTTGAGCTGCTCGGAGCTTGGCCACGCATGGTGCTACGTTCTGCTTTGCTCATGGCGTGTACTCCACTTGTCTGATGCATACTCATACTGTCAGCTGCCAGGCACCTATTCAGCGTCTCGACTCACCCCGCTCCGAAGTTTCAATGAGCACTGCATACTAGTCCTTCGCTCTGTCTGATGTGCTTGGCCACAACACTCTAGTGAATCCAGTATTCGATTACTCCAGTGCTTTCTCTGGGTCTCGTGTATATTAAGGTCGAAAAGCCACAAAGCACCGTCACTTTACACGCCCGTGCTCAACCTTCCCCCTCAGATCTCCTCCATATCCTCATCCATCAGATCATCCAACACCCCAAACTCCTCTCCCACCTCAACCTTCTCCGGCCTGGCAAACGCCCCATAATTCTTGCCCTTACACTGAAACACCCGCTTGACCTCCCTCCCCTTCTTCCCGTCCTCCCCAGCAACCACAACCTCCACACTCCCATCATTCCGCCCCACGGGCTCATCAAACTCCACACCAACCCAAACGCACCCGGCCTCGCGATCTCCCCCCAACCCCTCAATCTCACCCACATACCTCACGCGCCCTCTCCGCTCATCACTCCCGTTGACACGACACCGCAGCCCGACCTCGACGCCCTTGACCCGGATCTGCTCCACATCGTGCGCCCTCCGCTCCCCAACCAGCTGCTCCAACGACTTGGCCTCGGGATCGAACCGGCCCAGCTTGGCCCGCCGCTTCCACGCCAGCACGCTGTCGTCGAGCGCCTCGTACTTGTCCGCCGGCATCACGTACTTGTCGACGCCGCTGGTGTCGGCGAAGTTGGCGCGCGCGCCCGCCGGCCGCGTGTCGAGCACCTCGATCTCGCAGCCCTTGGACAGCCCGAAGGCGCGCGCGCCCACGAGCGCCGTGTCCGGCGCCAGCGCGATCCATGTTGTTGGGCCGGATGAGAGCGGCTTTGTGCGCAGAGACTGGCTCGACGGCGGGATCCCTGTGATCGGCTCGAGCCGCGATTTGAGCTGCGAGATGGTCCACGTCGGCGTTATGCGGCGTTCGGCCGAGACTAGCGGGGTGGCGCCGGGGTTGCTTGGGTCTGAGGGCACGGTGATTAGGAGTGAGATGTCGTGCGGAGTGGTGAGGGACATGGTCTGGGGGTTGGTTGGTTGGTTGGTTGGTTGGGCTTGGGTAGGGAGGGCGGCGTTCACGACAAGGTCTACTTGTGATGCGGGTGAGCGTGATCAGGCTTAGATCGTGCGGTATTGACTGAGACGATCTGCGAGTATGCTACTTGGACGACGATGATCTATGGCACGAATGCCGAGCCTAGCGGGAGGAGAGAGTAATGCCTGCTGGCCTGAAGGTTGGTCTTGGCGGTCTTTTCCAAGGCAAAGCACTGACAATCTTAAATAGGGAAGAACGAATATATAAGTCAAGGTCTGTGGAAGTCTGAGGGTAACGATTGACAAAGATGCTCGAGTACTCTTACGTCCGAGAAACATAGATGTGTTTGGGCATAAGAAATGATTTGGCCTACAACTACGGTGGCGTTCGTGGCGTTCGTGGCATTTGTGGTGTTCGTGGCGTTCAGCACGATACATGTCCATGCGATCAGGTAAGAAGCCTTGTCAAGTATGTAACTAGTTTCTCTATGTGTCTAACTATATAGCAATAAGTTCACATCTTTATATACACTCTATGCACTGTATCGTTCTCTACTTGGACAAAACCACGTTTCCCAGTCCTGAGTCCCGTTCCTCGGAAGTGCGCCCGCTAAATTTCAGTCCATTGAGAAGTCTCAAGGCTTCGACAACTGCTCTTTTCTAAAGAACATGAAAAACCCAACACAAATACCGACGTTGCACACCAACCCAATCCAAAACCAAGCCTGCCAGATCTCGCCAATCCCCTTTGTGATGTCAGGACTGATGGGTCCTGGCCCAATCTTGTTAGGCGCACAAGCCCTGGCAACCATGGTCGCAACAGATCCCAGAACCTGCGCCGTAATAAGTGTAAACGCAACATGGATTCTCGTCAACGTCACCAGCAGGATCATGCCTAGCCCGACACCTTGAATTTGGTCGAGTGTGCCGAGCCACAACCAGAGCGCACGCGAGAGGACCGCCGAGCCTGCAACACCACCTGGTGCCCAAGGCAGGTAAAGACCAATGTTCGAGATGCCCCACCAAATCTGTGCCCATCTTGGTGCTCCAAGACCAATCGCGAACAGTGGTAGAATCCAGGAGTGCGATTTGGATAGACGGGCGAATATACCCAGCAAACCAGCCCAGACGCCAATGAAGAATACTAGGATGAGGAGGACGATGGCCCAGAGTGGTGCGGCTCCACTGGAGAACAGGAAGGACCACGATCGTGCATACACTGGCGAAAGGAAGAAGTTCTGGATGATGACCGCGACGAAGAACCAGAGGATGATCTTGCGCCGTCCGATGCTCGTGTAGAAGCTGGGTATGTTGCCTGGGTTTTGTCGGTAATAGGTAGGCAGACCAAACCAATTGATGAGTCCCACCGCCCACATCAGACACGCAATGGGTATGCATACGGCCACGACCTGCCAGCTGCTACTAACCGGCGCGCTAGCAAGGAGTCCTTCCATGTTGCGCTTGGAGAGGTACGCACCCCAAGCCCAAAGCGCACAGACATAGATCTGCTGTGTTCCCTGGATGATACAAGCTCGGAACACCCAGGTCTTCGTCTGAGAACCACCTTCGTCGCCGAAGTTGAGCGCGAAGAAGATACTGCCTGAACTCGAGGCGCAGGCGTACCAGGCCGTGCCAATGTTCTGAATCCAACCCCTCGTGTTTCCGTAGCCGAAGTGTGCCATGGCTATGAAGAAGAACGCGAGGCCGTAGAAGGCAAAGGGTACACTGAGAGCCCAGCGGCTGGGTAGGCGACGGAAGAGTATCCACCAGCACACTGATGTGACGAGGTAGATTGACGCGACGACGTAGAGCTTGCTGGCTGTCTGTCCGACTTCACCAGTCAGGAGGGTGATTTGGTAGCTGTTTGCGGCGATGATTTGGCCGAACGCGAGGAAGAGGGAATAGACTGGCCAGTCACCCATGCGGAGTTGCATGAATTTGCGAAGACCAGTCGGAGGAACATAGTCTTCGCCGAGCAAGAACTCGTCCGGAGCCTCGTGTTCGGTTTCGTGCTGGCTGTTGCCGCTGTGGTAGACGATGGATCCTGCACGGCTCTGGTCCCGGCTCTGGTCGCGACTGGCGACGTCGAAACTATGTCGTGGCGTGTTGTGAGCTGTGAATCGACCGAGCTTTGCGTCACGGAACTGATCGAACCACTTCTTCTCGGACTTGACGAGATATTCCTCGATGCACGTCTTGTCGGAATTGGCGCCACTCAAGCCATCGAGTCGGTGCTCAAACTCCCGATAGAATTCGCCTGAGCTATCTGTAAAAAATGGATCGACCTTCTGAAGGTTGTAATTCGTCTTTTTTCCAACGACTGTATCCACACTGAGCATGGACGCAGAAGAGCGCCCTGGTATCTGTCTCCTAGCCCAAACCGCTGGCGGAGAGGCGATAAGTGTGCCATCATCAGTCATGCCAGAAGCCGAGGCCTGCGATGGCGACATTTCAATTCCCGGGTTGTAGGATGGCAGTCGAGGAGATATCATGTCGCGAGGTGGGGTTGCCGGTTCGCTAGGCGAGAGCAGATTCGGCGGCGAGTCAGTACCACGACGCGACATCTTAGGCATCGTCAGCGCTTCTCCCGGAGTCGGCCGTTCATGGTCGTCAAGATCCGCGAAGATTTGGTCGGTTCCGTCACCCCGCGACTCATGCTCATGTTCGTCTAACCTGGTCATTGCTGCGCCTATTGATGGCAGCTGAGATGCGCTTCCCTGCCCAACTATGGGGCCGACGACAGGCGGTGAGGTTGGCGCAGCTTGAGTGGCCTGTGCTATCTCTTCTCCATCGCTGGGCCGGACGTGACCCGGCCCTCTTCTTGAACCCAAAGAGACTTGCCGCGAGAGTCGGGACTTGCCAATGGCAGGTTTCTTCTTGGGCTTGATCGGATCCTCGCGTATCATTGCCGCACTTAACTTCTCATTAAGCTTATGCAGACTAATCGCACTGTTATTTTTCGCGATCCTGGGCGTCAACGCACCAGAACTATATGGGGTTTGCGTGCCCGAAGCTGCACCTGAATGCAGGTGCAGACCGAAATCGAACTGCTCCGTAGCTTGATTATGGCGGTGCGATGCCTCCATCTTGTCGTGAATCTTGATCGAGGTAGACTGCAATATCTCCAGATCTTCGACCCATTGAGCAACGGGGAATCTCTGCTTGGCTGACCGTGCTCTCATCAGAGCTCTCACTTCGGTCTTCGAGGCAATAGCCTGTTGAATGGCGCTTTTGAATTGTCCTGTCAAATGGGTCGTGGTTGTAGACTCAACGGTGTACCACCATCCGGGCATTTGGCCAAGGCCGCCAACTCGAGCACCAACACCGAGAGCACCCTTCCTGCCAAACTCCACGGCAACAAGCCCGAATGGCTCGTCCCGTGATGGAATGAGTGCAAACTCGGCACCTGAGAAGATGAAGGGTGGTAACGCAGTGAATACTGGCTTCGAGCAGACACGTCCAGGATAGACCTTCATCATCTTGTCGAGCTTGGCAGCTGCGAATTTGCCATAAAGATCAATGACTGGTCCAATAGTGATCAGCTGGACATTGGGATTGGCTTCCAGTACGGATGGGAATACGTCAGCAATCAGATCAATACCTTTTTGCATAGACCATCGTCCCACGAAGACAAACAGTTCGGCTTTCTCGTTGACCTCGAGCCCCGCCCATTCTTGCGCTTGCTTTCGGAGGTCTCCACGAGCTTTCTCAAATTCTACATCCACTTGGATGTCGGACTCCTTCGGCAGCTTCTTGTCCCAAGCCGCGGTATCTGATGGATCCGGATTCGGGAGTGCTCCTACCTTATGCAGACCCCAGAATATCGGGTATCGAGCGTAGCTTCGTTTGCCATATTTGTTGGATACACCTACGGCGCCGAAGCCTTGTTGATGCTCTCGAAGTAAGGATGCACCAGCGTGAAGCAAGTTGAAGACTTCACCAAATTGCACATATTTTTGAGCGATGGGGACCGGAATGTTGAAAACAGAGCAGACCTCGGTTTGCTCTTTGACAGTACGCATGGGCCAGAGACCTTGGAATTCGGCATTGTGGAGTGAGAGACAAACTGGTATGGTCCTTGGCAGTAGATAGAGCGGTGCAATAGTTCCATGGTAGTCGTTGATATGGTACAAATCAATCGGGAAGCGGTTGACAGTGTGAGCGATACACTGATTCCACGCTGAGTAGTAGATTGCGGAAACCATGTCATCCATTCGAGCCGGGTACGGATCTGATTTCGTTTGCTGTCGAAACACAGGAGCGTCCAATAGCACATATGTGATGTTGCGTAGGACGTGGTATTGTACCTTGACCTCGTATGATTCACCCATGATTTTGACGGTCATCGGTTCGGCTGGTTGATCGGTCGGGTATTCGATACCACCAACGCAAGGGACTACCCAGATCAGGTCTTGGTGAGCGAGGTTCTTGCCCATTAGTTGAGCCATGACACCAAGACCGCCAATCTTGATCTTGATAGCCCAATCCTCGATGTCGTATTCCATTGTCGCGATAAGCACAGTCCTGCGTTTTTCGGAAGCCATCAGGTTGCCAGTAGTTTGCAGGAAAGCAGTGTTCTTCCGCCTCAAGGCTGTCAACAAGGTAGGCTTCTCTGAGCTTGCGTTTTGCGATTCCGGGTCGTCTGTGAGCGAGTGGTAGCCCTTGCCTAGCAAGTTCTTGACGGCAGCCGGCACAAATGATGCCTTCTCCGCAATACCAACTTCATTGTATTTGATGTCGTAGAACGACTGCATGTACAGCCAAACACCGACGCCAGCAGTAAGTATAGGTACCAGTGCGAGCAACACAAAGAGTATCAACTGAGGCCACATATTGCCGTACGGTAAGAGACTGAACTTTAAGGTAGAATCGTTCAGCAGAATTCTCCAGCCAAGATATGGCTTCGGTGGGGAGTTCGTGATATTGATAGCCAGGTTGGATAGCGAAGACGGAGGTAAACGGTCGAGAACTGAATCTTGATCAACGTCACCGAAGACAAACGTCTGATCAGGCTTGCCATCTGGATTGATACCCCACACGTTGATCTGAGCTTGAACACCAGAGTCTGTCCACTCCGCCATGAAGTGATGCTCCCAAGTACTGTTGGCAGATTGTTTCATATGGTTGTCGAGCCCTGCATCATACCCGTATTGGTTATAGGGACCATTCCAGAAAAGATGAGGGAATCGCCTTTGTTGCATGCTTGTGTCGATATCGCCCTGCTGCACAATATCACTTTGGCCAACGAGAGGACTGAAGTATTCCACGCGGACGTGATCACCTTCCCACTGTTGCAATTTGGTGCCCGACCACGGCTGCTGCTCTATTGTACTATTTCCACCTGTGTAGGAGAGCCAATCAGAAAAGGTTGTTCCCCAGTTGGTAGAGTATCGCCATAGACTAGCTCCAGCGGCTTTATGATGCACCATCAACGTGTCATCATTCTTTGTCAGGAGGCTGGACGAGTAGTTTGCTGCTCTCGGGAACACGACAGGATTTTCTGACTGGCCAATTCTGAAGACTAGACGCTCGGTTGCATTGGTTGCACTGTTCCCGTCTGCCGTAGTTGGGGAGGACACCGTCAAAGAGTGGACACCATTCTCAACACCTGTCAATTTCGCCTTCCAAGACCAGGTTGAAGGAATGTAGCCAACATAATCTGTGGTATTGTTGGCCGTAAGTGCGTTGCACGAAACACTGCTGTCGAGGACGGACGGAGTATTGCCGGAAAGCGTTGTCGAAGCAAAAGTGATGCTGTTAGTTACGCTGTCGCAGTCCATCTCCTGAGAGAATTGCAGCTCAACGTCGACGTCTTCGGACTCATTAGCACCAACCTTTGAAGCAATTCGTGCATCGTGACCAGGGCTGAATTTGGTCAACATCGGTTTTAACCCGACCCATTTATCCACCGGGACAAATGCCTTGAAGCCGTATGGTGGCATTTTAAGACTGGCCACACATCCGTTGAAGTCACTTGACCCGTTGATGCCTAACTGCTTCACGGAAGCGTCCAGAGTAATTTCATCAAATGGATAGAACAAGTTCTTGACGGTTGTGTCCGCGCCAAATGGTGCTATTAATGCTGTAGTATTTAGATGAGTATCATTGTTGGCGCAGTCGAAAGAATATTCGGTTGTGTCGTTGCGATTCGAATATAGCAGCCAGATGTTGACATCACCCTGCCCTCCCTCCGCGGAAAGATCCTGGATCCCAGGAAATTGTGACCGCAATACCGACCAGAGGCCAAATTCTGTGCCAACTCCGGAGGAACCAGGAAGGAATGTTTCGTTTGTTTGGTTCGAAAGCTGCTGCAAGAACATACCGTCGTTCAAGACTGGGAAGTTTTCACGAAGGTGGTACATGTGTCGGAGGATGTTACGGACTGGATGGGTCGGATCCCGGTGGTCGTACATTTGCTTTTCGTCGTTGCAGCCATCACGAGCGGCTTCAATTGGCCAGTTGTAGTACTGCGCCGAAGGGTCTGCGTACATGTAGCAGCCGTGCTGCATCCAGGCCATCGCGGAGTTCATGGGTTGTCTACCAAAGATGTAATTGGTAGCGGTGTTGTCGAGGACATAAAATGCCTGTTCCTCACCCCATAGCAAAAGAGGAATGCCAGGCAACAGCATAGTCGTGACGAAATGGCCGAGTAGCTGTCGTTGAACACCTTGCTTGATAGCACCCCATCTAAAGACGTCCTGGTTGGTGACACCATACATGTGCCTTGGATCGAACTGGCCAGTATTGGCGTTAATAAGGTCATTAGTCATGATGAAATCGTTCCACTGATCAACCCAATTCTTTGGGCTGTCATAGCCCGCTTCGAGATTACCGTCCATGCCTAGGAATCGAGTAAGAGTACGGTAAGTCGTATAATGAAAGGCACCCGAATCAATACCCTCAACACCTGCTTCTCGAATAAAATATTTGCTGTCAGATTCGTTTGTCAAGGACACGGCCACAGTCAAGTTCTCCGGTAGCATGTCAGGTTGTCGACCTCTACCAAGAAAAATTGAACCAGCAACGTTGCCTCCGGTAATTTCGCCAGGCAAGAAGAAGTTGTCTTTTCCGTGCTTTCTAGCACAAGTCCGCATCGCCGCATTCATGTATCCCATCGCGTCTACCGTGGATTGCATAGCCTTGTCGTATCGCATGCCGTCGATATCGAGTTGTGAGATCAACATGCAGTAAAAAGTCTCAATTTTGTGTCGAACAGGTTCATGCCACTCTCGCAAACGATCTTGTACAGACGCGAACTTGGTGAGCTGACGTCGCCAATCCGGGTACACACCAAAGGCCTCAGTGTCACCATACTGATCGAACTCCCCTCCATAGCAGCCTTTCATCTGGTCTGTGACATCGGATCCAACTGGATAACCTGTTTCAAGCCAGAACCTTGGATAATCACAGGTAGTGTTGTACTCGTCCGTGACCTCGAAGTCATAGTATTTTCTCTCGCTTTTCCACAGGACCTTGTGTTCATCCAGCGTGAAAGGCGTAGTCTCATTGAGGTATCCTTCAAAGCCGAGTAGATCACCAAGGGTTGCGAATGTGTTGTCAAGGATCACGTACATGCCCCTCTCGTGGATTGCGTCTACTGCTTCGCGCCATTTGGTAATATTGCCGAAATGCCAGTCCAGTATCGTCAGGTCGAGAGGAGAGTAAGAGTCGTATGTCCATGGCTGATTGAGGAAAGGTGAGCCAGCCACATACAAACCCTGCATGCATTAGTACTTGTACTAGAGGTAGTTTGATTAGAAATAATATACCTTGATTCCCATGCCTTGGAGGTAGTCAAGGGAGTTGATAAGACCCTGGACATCGCCTCCGTTGCGCATCTGGTTGGAAGTGAGATCATGTTCGAAATGGGTGCCATTGATATTGTCGTTGGTCGGATCACCATTAACCCATCTGTCTAGAAAGAGGGTATAGAAAGGGAATCGCCAATTCTTTGGCGAAGGAGTGAAGTCGTGATCCTCCCATGCGCCAGAATAATCCAAAGGATTGCTGGCTTGCTGATTAGTGTTAAGGTTGTATTGTGTCCACGCCGGGTCGTAGTTGTATGAGCTGGACAGAGTTGCAAGACAAACGACAAGCAACGTGAGTAAGTACCGATACATGCTGGTGTCCTGGTGAAAAAGGAAAGACTGACAACCACCAGCAATATCGAAGGAATGAACGCACCGCCACAAGGTACAGGCCAGCAGAAACAATGTCAACGCGAGTCTAGAGGAAATAGAACTCAGAGGATAGCGAGAAGAGAGACCAAGAGAACAACATCATTCCAAAGCCGAAGCCGCTGGAATCTCGTAGCGTACCGTATGCCGTGGCAGTCTCGCTTTCGGGCATAGTTGCTTGTACTTTCCATCTTCGAGTACTTCGAAGGATCACCCCATCAGGCATTATCTGCGGAGACGCCGTTGAGCTTCTCTGAGACAGTCTGGGACCTGGGCTCCGCGGGCCATTCGCTGCTGGGATCCTGCGTCACTGAATCCCAGGATTGTACGCAGGACAATGCGTAAAAATAGTAGTGATTACCGGGAGAAGGTTCTCGGACCTGGAAGGAAGGCTGCTGTCTCTCGTGCTAGACATGATCTGATCCCAGATGTGGAGACAGTTATGCACCAGCGTTTGGATCAACAAAAAAAAGCGCCAGTATCAAGACTAATAGCATCTGCGTGACAGCGCCGTGTACAAGTACCACGTATGTGTGATGTTAGATGCAAAAATACACCTGAAGACCCACCTAGAGCAGGTTGAAGAAATCTTAGACACTGCACGCAGGGATGTGGCGGTTACTACAACAAGGTTCTGTTTGAGAAGTGCAGATCACCGATAAAGCTGAAATTCGGTTCTTTCTGGGGTTGGAGTGCAGTCTTCAACAGAAGCAATTCGAGTACTTTCGTATGACAGACTTGAACATAGGCTTCTGCTGATGAGTGGCAAGCTGGATGCAAATGCTGGGACAAAGCGACAGTAGTAGGGGTCACTGGGTCAGTATCGTTGATGACTGCTGTGCTGTTCACATGTCAATGTAAACAGGCGAACATCGGCTGTAAAAAACGACTGGTATAGACTTTTACCTGCTCGTTAAGCGAGGTTCACGTCGGCATCCGCGAACTTATGATCACCAACCTTTTCGTAAACAAGATTTATGCATCCTTTCTCGTAGGTCGCACAGAAACCAGAGTCGTGTTCCGCATTCGTTCATCGGTCAGGACCAGCACTGACGGAAAGCTCGGTATCCACACATGTGAAGACAGCGCAAAAATAATCCAGACCACGTTGCCTATCCAGAAGTAGCATGATCAGAGAGTTATGGAGCACGTGCTGTGATGGTAAGAAAATGCGCTTGCTGGCAAGCACAGTAAGAGCGCTTCTACTGGTGGCACAGAATTGCCGCCATAGCAGCTTTGAGCTTGAAGCTTTTGAAAAGGCTTTCTTGATCGAGGGGTGCGATTAAGCTCTTGCGACAGGGGTCGAGCTAGATACGGGATCTGCAGCCGCTGGCAAAGTATATTTTCGAACCGAGTGATAAGACACCCCGTTGAGTGGTTCAAAACTTGACCTTCTATGTTTAGGTTCTACCTAGGGTAGGTGGCTTGGCGTGAGCGCCACAAGCGGCGTTACATTGGCGCTAATATCGAAAGGTTGGGTCCTCGGCGATTCAGGGCGTTTAACGTCAGGACCATGACACGACGTCACCTCGTGGACGGAAATTCGGTGCGCACTTTTAGCCAAAGAGGGCTTGTCATAACGAGTCCTTTCCCACCATCCGCATTGCACGATAAGTGTTAAACTAACTTCCACCAGCTATTTATCAGAAAGAAAAATTCAAATTGTAGGTTGATGCCGTGGGCCGAGAATCCACCGTACCATGTCCTGGGAAAGACTTATTGTTGGGAGTACGATTTTTACCCAGAGTAATGGTTGCCCATCGTAGGTCGATGGGGTGAGCCGCGAATCCGCCGTACCATAACCTGGGAACGATTTACAAGTATTGTTGGGGAACATGATCTTAGGGTGTCTGCCACAAGGTCGAGCATCGGCGTTTACCCAGGTACTCATCGGCGATGGAGAAGATGCCGGCGCAGGCGGATGTCAAACCTTACTCGTCATTGTATCTCACTCAGACAGGCCTCGGTAATCGTACACCGTGCATGTCGGCGTGAATGCAATTATGACACGCAACTAGCGAAGCGAAGATGAAATCGACAACGACAACGATAACGATCAACATACATTCTCAGAGTTTGCCCCGAATGAGTTTATGACCCAAACACCGAGAAGGGCTGAAGGCGTATATGTCATGAGCCGCAAAGGCAATCTGGGACAAAGTTTGTTCATGGCATGCCAACCAAGATTCGGCCAGTCTGGGGTTGAGGTGTTATATGCTTTCTACAATGCCGCTAGCACTTCGACAGTGTACAAGGACTTGTACTATGAGAGGGCGCCGATACCACAACCCCGGATTGGGCGAAAGTTTGTATGAATGGTCTGGAGGCTACCATGTTTGTGCATCTTGCGCTCTCCGCACGGGGCTTATGGATATGTGTTTGGTTCGTGTCATGTACTACGTGCTATCGTTTGGGAATGGCCTCAAGAGATATCTCAGAGAACTCCTGGCAAATGACCAAGAAGATAGGTCTCATCGTGTTTAGGAGCGCGTAATCAGTCAAGTCTATCGGAGCGATCAAGCAAGTCGCAACGAAAACCATGAGTAGAGATGGTGACGCTAGGCAATTCACTCGATACAATACATGATACATGCGACATCAGTGATCAGGCCACGCGAAAGCCGGGCAGAAGTGTGTCGGGGCTGCTGTGCCTAAACCGAAGGGTAACAAAAGTTAGGCTCAATCCCGGACATGTTTCGGTTAATGACGTATTTATTGTACACCTACATACGGCGCAGGTTGTGGCATATGTTGACTGAGAATCGTGTATAGTCGTTGTCATCGTGACGCATTATCCAGACCTTGCTCGGTATGGCAAAGTCACCTTCAACACCAACCCTACCTCGAAACCTAACATATTCAATACGATCGCTATACACAAAACGACTCCGTCGTTACCAAATCCTCCTCTAGTGCCCCTCACTCATTATAGAATTTCTTCATGATCAAGTGCAAGAACAGATTGACATTAACCCTCAAACACTTGCCTTCGAAGAACTCCAGAAACTGCTTGTTCTCAAATTGAGCACCAAGCAGATCGTCCAACGGCACTTGTGCGGTCGCGCCAGGTATCATCATATTGCCACTCGAACCATCGATAGTGAACACGCCGACCTCGTTCGAGGAAATGGTGATGTCGACACGATACCACTGGTTTTCAGTATAGCCGCGCCAGTGAACAAGCACACCCTTGTCGGCCAGTGTGCGAGCCGAGTACTTGTAAGAGCCAAACTTGAAAGAACGGCCGGATCGCTGCAATTCTCGCTCATGATCCCATTGCTTCGTGAAGGGGAGGAGAAAGCGTTTCTTTCCTTTCTTATTCTGTAGCGTGACCATTGCTTGTTCGATGTAGTCGTTGTATGTTTTCAGTTGTTGTTCAAGGTATACTGCTTGCTCGTTGAGTCGCTGCAATGTGGTCCTGACGCCTTCTAACTCGCGTTGACGTTGAATGCGACGACGATGTTTTGTTCGAATGTCAATTGCAATGTTGTTGAGCAAGTCTTGAAACTGGTTTGATCGACTTAAACGGCCTATCGATTCGAGCTGAAGGACGTTCTCGAGAGCGATGCGTTTGAGATCTGGATACGAGAGCGTGGTGAAATCGAGTGTGTTACTGAGCTCGGCATAAGCACCCCGTTTTGTGCTTGAGGCGCCGAGTTCGTCACGCACCAGATCGTCCCATTTCTGCTCATCTTCTAGTGTGACTGGCTTCACAAGGATTTCTAGGAGATTGGTGCCTGCCTGGACACGGATGATGTACAGAATACATCTTTTTGTCTCTGTGAACAGTGCTTTGATGTCTGCATCTGGATCTTGTGTGTCAAGATACTTTGGTGTAAGCGTCAACATGAGCTCTCCTGTGCTTACGTTCATAAGCTCTGTCTCATTGCTCTTGACACTGCCAAGCTCGCGTAACGCGTCTCGGAGCACGTCGTCAGGATTTGGACAAATTGATGCAATCTCTGAAGCAAGCAGCTGATGTACTGAGAAAATGTCGGTCATCTTGATGTATAATGTCGGCTTCTGCTTGGCATACAAATCGTTGAACTCATCGATATCATAGTGTTCCTCGGCTGGCGGAATGTCCATCGCCTGTTGCCAGACTCTGCACAATCGATGCGAGGATTCATTGATGTAGTTGTTAAGCGGCTGTAGATAGACATTGTCTTTGCCGAATTCTCGTCCCAGTGAAGCTTGATTGAGCACTTTGACAACCTCACCAATATTCTTCTTTTGTTCTTGGGTCATGCTGCGATCCGCCACGCCTGATTTCTCTGGCTCGAGCAGCGCCGGCTGCAAGTATGTTCTCCATAACCATTGTCCAGTTAGTTGAAGGACGACTGCGGGATCTTCTTCTGGGAATCTTGCACAGAGAGCATCATGCATTTGCTGCATCACATAGCGTACGCCAAATGGGATGCGGTTGACGCAGTCCTCTAGTGACAGAAAGAACTGGTCGGTGATGTCCCGCAAATCTTGCATATGAGCGATGAAAGTGCTCCTGGTTTCAGGATCTCTGATGGCTTGCTCGCGTGGTACGTTGGGGTCTCTGCCACTCCTCCGGCCTGTCCTTAACTCTTCATTGCTGATCGAAGATAGGTATATCTGCTGCGGATCGCTTTCAAGATCAAGATGTTGGTTGTCAATAAAATTCTCCTTGACGAGCGTGCCGAGCAAATCGCGCTGGAACTTCCTGTCCCGGGGCGACCTCGTGTAAGCCGAAAAGACTCTATTGCAGAAGGCATTGGCGCGTAGGTAATCTTCAAGGTCATCGGTGTAGTCGATCTCTTCTCTCATTGAGCGCACAATCAGCTTGATGAGGTAGTATTCCTCCCGGCGCTTTTGCGAGTACCCAAACAATCCAAGCACAAGATGTTTGATGCGTTCACATTCCTTCTCAGGTGTTGTCGTTTCTCGAAGTCTTCTAAAAAGCCTCGACAGGTATTGTGGCTGAGTCTGGAGCAAGAAGAAGAGCTCCTGGTAGTGTTCAAGCTTGCGTCGAGAAGCTTTGTTGAGTGCTTTCAAATCGAAAGGGTCTTTGGATGATATGTCGGAATTTGGCAGCAATGCACCGACATGTCCTCCGAAATGCCGCTGATGTTTGATAACCTCGTCCAAAGTGATTTTGTTCTTGACGAGCAACGCGATCTTGATATCAAGTTGCTGAATATACTGGTCCGCGAGTTCGTTCTGTCGTACGTGCTGCACCACTGTCTTGCGCAATCGCTCGAATTCGATCTCCTCTTCGAAATCAAAATCGCTGTCGTTCAGCAGATGCACGAAGCCTTTCAAGGTGCCAACGGGAGGGTTCTTGCCTGATGTCAAGCTTTTGTATGCTTGACCTTGGATCTTAGCTCTGACAACACTTTGTATCTTGACAACTTTCTCCATGTTCTCCTTGAAATAGCGCTTCTTTTCGACAAAGCGAGCACGTATTTGAGCACCATAAATGGCGGCTTGGAGCTGGATAATTGAATCGTCTTGCTCCTCAAGGTCACTTAGCAGATCACCAACGCGGCTCCTGCATAAAGTAGCACGAATGGCTGCTTGTATCTCCGTGATAGCGTCTTCTTCATCTTGAAGTTGAGAAAGTGTTTGACCAACTGCTTGTCGACATAGCAGTCCTCGAGCAGCTGCCTGTAATTTGCTGACCGATGATTGTGCCCGGCGAAGCTGTGCGTGCTGCTCTGCCAGCTGCTTACGTAGAAGGAAGCCACGTAGATTTTGTTGAAATGAAAGCACGCAGCTCTCTTGGTTCGTCAATTCCACCTTCAAGTCTCTCACCTGCGCTCGCGAGAAGTTTCCTCGGACGCAGGCTTGAAGATGACCAATTCTTGAAACGTGCTGTCTCAGCTCTCTCTTCAGACTTGATGCATGCGCTCGGGTGCGCCTCCCTCTGGCTGTGCTTTGCAGACGCAACCACATGTCAGACATAGTTTCCAGCCTTTCGAGTTGATGGCCGACATGAGCTCTGACAGCCATCGCCTTCATTGCTGCCTGAAGACATGCTATCTGCTCCTCACATGCAAAGAGGTCATGAAGCCGCTGCTCGACCTGTTTTCGAACAAGCAGACCGCGAACAGCTGCTTGAAGAGATCGGATCTCCTTTTCCGACTTGCGTGTATCGGCCACTTCTCGAGCTGCCGAGCGTCGTATGAGCAGACCTCGAATTGCGGACTGGAACTCGCGAATGCCCTCATTGTGCTTCCTAGCTGCTGTTCTTAAAGTTTGCACTTGCTGACGTGCTTTATTCGCTCTGAATAAGCTTTGTATCTTTAACACCTCGTCTTGCTTAGATTGCCAATACTGAACTTTTGCCTCCTCCCGTTGTCGTTGTAAGAAGCCTCGCGCCGCTGCCTGCAACGAAGTGGCGAACCGCTGCATTCCCAGTTTGTAGTCCGTGACCTGTCTGGCCCAATCACCGCGAATCATGGACTGAAGTGCGATTATTTGGTGCTCATGATCCCACATGTTACTCATGTGGTCGCCAAGTTGCAGCCGCACCTGGCCGGCGCGTATCATGGACTGAAGCGCGACTAGCTTGTGCTCCTGGTCCCACATGTCGTTCATCTGTGTCCCAAGTCTTAGCCGTACGAGGGCTCCTCGAATCTGTGTCTGTAGGTCTTCTATCTCTGCTTCATGCTCATGTAGCTCTCGATCTACCCGTTCCTCCTCGGTTTCTACTGGCTCTGGTTCAGGCTCGGGCTCTGCTCCAAAGCTGGCGCCCATGCCCTGGAAGCTAGGCATACTCACACCAGCTTTGTCGAGCCCACGTTGAGTCTGCTCGAGCTCATGGTCCTGGAACTGTAGCTGGCCGACCAGATTACCGATCCGGAAATCTACCATGCCTTTTCTGAAAAGTAACCAGGATAAGGCATGTATGCAGTAGATGACTTTTGGGATGTTCTTCTTCTCGTACAAATCTATCAGTTCAAATCTGAACAGCTCTGGCAGTCCGACTTCCTCCAGGAATCGAAAAAATATGACAATGTTGTCAGAGTGTTTGAACTGCAACTTGGGGTTCCTGAAGATACGCATCAGCTTGTCGGGATGGAAGGCTTGCACGATCTCAGCCAGAGTAACTCCATTGCGGAGGGCCTCTTCGAGCTCGACGATTGGGGGTATAGGTTGGTGTATAATGTCCTCTATCCATTCTTTTGCCTCGCCAATGTGGCAGAGATATTCATAGGCTTGCAGAAACTGGCGCTGCTTGTCCATCCAGTTCCTCTCGCCAAAGCCATACTGTCGCTGCCTCGATCCACGCGGCGAGTCTGTCCGTTTGAGCTGCCTTCGATTCTGAAGCCCCACAACAGAAGGGATAGGGCTGGACAGAGAGAAGTCTTGGCTGTCGCTAGTCTGCGCGAATCGAGAAAGTGCCTTCAGATGACTTGTCGAAGATTTCTTAAGCTCTTGCAAGTCTGGAGCTACAAACGTGGAAGGATGTGGGGTTGTGTGAGGGTAATGAATATGGGATCTAGGAGACTCCGGTGCTGGCGACACTCCTGGCTCATCGGAAGAGAACCGTGTCTTGTCTTCGTATACAGGGTTTTCGTGTTGTGCTTGAGGAAAGTGATCGGAGGTATTGGCCCTAGCATGTTGTGCAAGACGGCGCCTGCTTATAGTAGGCGATGAGGGATTGGGCGCTTGCGGCAATGGTCTCAAAGACTGGCGGATGTTGTGATAGATACCGTCAGGGCTATTCTCGATGCTACCTGAGCCCATATGTACTGGGTTCTGGTAGATATCAACCGTCTCGCTGATCCCTCTCTTATGCGCACTCGTTCTCCTCTGTTGATTGTAGGCACTTGAGTTTGTGGACGTCACCGTGCTTTTGCGACTTGGTCCATCTACTTGTGAGGAGTTTGGGTAGTTCGAATAGCCAGGGTAGGCTGAGGAGCTTGCAGAGGCTGTCGAATCGTTTCTGGCTATGAAGCCATTCCCGAGGGAGGCGTTCAGCTTTCCGACGCTGAATTGTGGCATATCTAGCGGCAATTGCTTCGTCTTGTCAGGATGTTACGCTGGCAGCTGCACGGACGCATGGTCAGCTTCTCATGCTGTAAGATTAGCGAACCGCTGCGGATTTCTGCAAATCGATCTTGGAATTCGTAGCACGCCTCCTCAGTAACGATCAGTCTTTGCTTGAGCTTGACGGGCAATAGCTACTCGTTTATCAGTTGCATATATGTTGGGCTCGAAAGTGTGTCAGGCTATCAAATGATGCGCGAGTGCTCGTGTTGATAATGAGCACGTGATTCTATAAACAAACTCCTCGTTTGGGGAAGGTGCCTTTTGCACCAATTCCTAGGACAACTACGCTTCAGGTAGCTTGCGCTTAACCTGTCCGGTCAAACGCACAACGGCAGAAATGGTGCTCGACTGGCCTGTTTGCATGCGCCGACACGATGAAGTATTGATGCAAGGATAGGCATGTATCGTAAGACCCGACTTGAAACTGCACACCTATTCATCTCAAGGCTTGTAAGTGCAGTGGCATCATCGCGGCAATATATTTTGCACTGCCTGCGTCATTACTAGTCTTCAGTCGTTGTGAGGTCGCCAGTGGCCCATCTAAATCTCACTGGCAAAGCACAATGCACAATCGTCCAGTACGATCACCTAGTACCATCTATGCGAGGACCTGTTCGTACATTCGTGGCTGTCCTTGACCTGCATCTCATGTGGAGAACCCGCGAACACTTCAAAGACGCAGCCATACCTCACCCTTTATCGTGCAGACTATAGACAACTGCGTGGATATGGGAAAGCAAGTTCGTTGTTAAACATTGACTCACGTTGATGATCGGTCCTCAGCTACATATGATCTCATACGATCCTTGAAACCAACTCGTTCAACTGTGCCATCTAAAGGGGCTAGGTCTGCCTCCACCGTCTCAGAAGCACAGATGCAGCTCAGGCTACGTCGCCGACGGTCATGATCGTGGTGCATATCAGATCTCTTCAATGCAATTTAAGTCCCGCTGCACACTGGACATGGATTGGCCCATGTGTGGTCACTGCAAGGCGGACAGAAGCATTGAGCACTTTGAACCGATCTACCTGCAGATGATCGCCACGTCAATGCGGCAAGATGTTCATGTCCGATATGAAGCGCTCATTGTGATCTACAATAAATAAATTTGTTCAAAACCAGGCTGCTGGACAAGTACAGGCGGCAGCGACACTTTACGCAACGAATAGCACTCCTTAATCTGGACGATCAATGGAGCATACGCTGCCGACAATGCTAAGCACGTGGCCCGTGAGTCTTCGAATCCTCACTGACATAGAACAAATACATGAGTACTAATCGTCCCAACGGATCCAGCTGCGGATTGCAAGTGTAATAATAGCATGAATCGAGCCGTGTCGAGGAGGACTTGGATGTTCCAACGTGCTGTGACCGATGGGGTCCGAGATCAGCGGATGTTACTACCGAGAGCCGTTCTGCGATATCATCGGGTGCAGCGTTGTCGAAAGCCCATCGTCTTTGTAGAATGCTCTTACCGTAGCACGCGTGGCACGCTAGAACAACGCGCACTCGATAGGGGGGGTCGAATGAGAATGCTCAACTAAGTAAACAAGTCCCACTCATGCGGTCACGTCGAACGCGTAACTTATCCATTCCTTCCGGTTGCTTACCAGAAAACCGGCGACGACTTCGCCTTATGCAGGAACATCTTGCACTAGCCGTTTCGCTAAAGGTATCGCCAAGTCAAGTTCAACCATCATCACTGTCAAAAGCAAGAACTGAGGCGGATGCGACTGCGTCTACAACCACGTTCATGCACTTCTATACGACACCTGCTGGAACTCCTTGCTTCCTGACGGTGGAACACGCGTCTTCCGCGAACGTGTTTAGAAGTGAGACTCTAAAACAACATGCCAAATGACGCCTGCAAAATGCGCGAAGATGACCGTGCGCGTTGATTGGATCCAGTGTTCAGCAATGATTGACCACAATTGACGCCGGTCAGCGATCGCGATCTCGTGGGCGTTTTGGGCAAAACAAATCCTTGCAGCACGCAAGAACCAGGAACCGAAAGTCTAACCCTTGTTGACGAACGCACTAACGGGCAGCCAACCCGGCAAAGCTTTTCTATTGGTAGGCTTTGTGCTTCACTTACTTAGTACATATACTACCCTCGGTCACGGAAGCCTGAGAGGCTCATCTCGGGTTGATCGGTTCTGATGTGACTTACAGCCTGTTGCCTTGCACACCGTCTGTTCATGCTCTTTCCAAGTCGTTCATTCGTGTATCACATTTGCACCTCGCAAACACTCGTTGTGTCGCTCAGCCTAAGCACTTCGTGGTTGAAATGAACACGACTGGCAGACAGCAGCCACCTTGGCAATGTCATAAATACAGCGAAAGCACAGATTCAGAGACATCATTCTTTGATCCATCAACATCTTCTTCAGCTGGCGACGCCTGGGTAAGTTGAGTTGCCCTCATGCATGAGCTTCACGCTGAGACATTCTAGTCCGGATACTTTGAAGGCTGGGACGGTCAATCTCGTGACAGCTACTGCCCCGAGATAGCTTCCGCAAGCAATTCGCCTACCCGATCTCAGAGCACAGAAGAGACACCGACATTCGAGTCCAGGCTCTTGCCAACTGCATGTCCTCGGCAAAGCCGCCCAACGTCCGTTAGAGGGAACGCGGAACCTGAACAGCTACACAAAGCAGTGCGAAGGTCAAAACGGTATGGAATTGTGCCGTACGCCGAACCTCAAGCTGGCGAGCGAGCAACTGTTCGTCTCAACAGCCTTCTACACGACTCCATGTCCAACACCGAGGACATCCTTGCTGCCATGTACAGTTCAGACTGGGACATTTCATCGCTTCAGGACTGGTACGAGCAATCAGCGCGTGGTCCTTCAGATTTAGCGCTCTTCAAAATCATGTTCAGCCTTCGATACACCATCGACAATCCATCTCCGATACCGAGGTGACAGGGCGGCGAACAACAGTTTCACTGTATTCTTTCACGACTAAATTTCACACAAATATTCTCTTTAGCGTTTACAACACCACTTTTGAGCGTTCTCGTATACGACAATCGATACCACTTTTCAGTTTCTTGTACGAATGTTATGGCAACGACAAAACATTCTTCATGTGTATAGCTATTCTTGTACAACAATACACACAGCAGCAATCATCATTATGGCCTCTGGGGAAGATACGACAGAGAACATTTGTGTCGGTCTTGTTTCGATTTGTCCAAAGGTTTGAAACAGTTGGACACTTTTCTCCCATAGTAAAAGCTGCCCAGGGTTATACGTTTAGTGGTGGTTTACAGAAAGATCAACGCAAGCCTTCGACATTTCTCAATGGCTGCAGTAAGCACGCGCAAGAGGACGGACGTTGCCAGCGACCGGCAGCTACCGGCAGCGACCAAGGATGATGGCATAAGTTAGTAACAGTAATCTACCCGGTACATCCAATGCACTATTATGCCATCGAGCCTCAGGTTGAAACAATAATTTCCTCCAGCTTGGCAATCGTTCCCTCAAATCGAGCAGCACTGACGTTTTCGTTGGCCGGTTAGAGGCGACAATGCCGCGGAGTAGTCCTTGATACTAGACGCAGTACGGATGCGAAACTAGCCGGCTGCCATGATGTCATTGGTAATTGGCCAGAGCGTGTCGTTGTGGGCCATGACAGCATCGTGCAGAAACTTGTAGCGGACACACGGCAGATTCATTGGCTGACTTTCGTGCCCAGGGGGTCAGGAGTGGTCCCAAGACTCGTGTTTTGTTCCTTTCTCTATGAGCACAGTGACGACGGTGACCACATCTGTCAGCTTGTAACAGTCATCGCCAGGCTCGACGTAGGCGTTGAGCCTGCTCTGCAACCGCGGAGGTCACTGGGTGGTGCGGATGTTGCGTTGTTGATATGGCATCTGCTGCTGCATATCAGATTCTTGACTTTGACTTGCCGGATCTTTCCTTATGCAGAAAGGCTTCAACGTGGTCAACACCTTGAAACTCTCTAAGGCATCTATCTGTACTCGGTGCTTGCCAAGTTGCGTAATTCTGCAGGAACTAGCTTCTCTTCCGTAGTTCACCAACCTACATCTAAACTTCACTCTGTCGCCTTGCGAAGGAACTTGTACACCCACTCTTGGTTACTAGTCGTCCTCATCTTTTCCGTCTACCATTCGCTTTCTTCCCCGAGGAGAGCGCTGACATCGGAAGACCTCCTGCCGGACTGCCAACACTTTAGAGAACGACGTCATCAGCCGTTCCCTGCCGTTTGTCGCTTTGTCAGCTGCACCGACTTCCCTCCATTGTAATTGATCTCTACACCATTGAGGTCAACCATAGACAATACCAGCAAAGATGTCGACGCATATACAGCAATTCAAAAACTTCATTCGACATGGAAAACAAGCCAGAGCTGCAGATCCACCGAGAGATCAACCCACCACCAACATATCGAACGTACACGCTCAACAACAGCGGGCTCCTCACCATGGTATAAGCGAACCCGTGGTTGGCCATCAAAAACAGGCAGCATATCAGGCACCTGGAGCGAATGCTGGCGAATACAGCGTGGCTGGTGGTGGTGACAACCGCAATATCGCTGCCCAGGCTGCTGGCAATGCGGCCAATGCGACTGGCAAGAACCAGAAGATGCAAGTTAATCAGTCAGATTTGGCCGCCCTCGTGGCCGACGAACGAGAAAAGGCCTCGAAGATGCCCCGATACCCCGGTCTCGAACGGTTTATCCTCATAGAAAAGATGGGCGACGGCGCTTTCAGTAATGTCTACCGAGCAAGAGATACCCAGACATCAGCCGAAGTGGCGATCAAAGTGGTGCGGAAGTTCGAGATGAACTCAAACCAGGTATGTCCTGTGCTAGGAGCCCTTCCCACGCAATCCTCGATATCGTCGTTTCTTCTTGTTATGATTCCGGCCAACATTTGACATTACAGGGCGACGCTCACTTGCATCCGGAGTTCAAGAAACAACCAAAAGGAGTGGAGGTCAGCATGCGGTTTCTTTTTTCTTTCTGTTCACAAATTCCCTGGCGATATCGAGGATGCTCTATCTGCGCGTGTCCACGAACGTACTGACTTTTGGTCTGTTAGAGGGCGAACATCCTTAAGGAAGTGCAAATAATGCGGCAGCTAGACCACCCTAACATCGTCAAACTGGTCGACTTCTCCGAATCGCGTCAATACTACTACATCGTCCTAGAACTGTGTCCCGGCGGAGAGCTCTTCCACCAAATCGTTCGATTGACGTACTTTAGTGAGGACCTTAGTCGGCATGTCATTGTTCAAGTCGCCAAGGCATTGCTGTATCTTCACGAAGACAAAGGTGTTGTGCATCGGTCAGTATATCAGTGCTTTCCACCTCTGGACCGCTTTTACTGACGCGCTGTTAGTGATATTAAGCCAGAGAACCTGTTGTTCTATCCAGTACCGTTCATCCCAACGAGAAACCCGAAGCCGCGCGGACCGGAGGACGAGGACAAAGCTGATGAAGGAGAGTTCGTTTCCGGCGTCGGTGCAGGCGGCATTGGCCAGATCAAGATTGCAGACTTTGGACTCTCAAAGGTTGTTTGGGACTCACAAACGATGACACCATGCGGTACTGTTGGCTACACTGCTCCCGAAATTGTCAAGGATGAACGATACAGCAAATCCGTTGACATGTGGGCATTAGGGTGCGTGCTGTACACCCTGCTCTGTGGATTTCCTCCTTTCTACGACGAGTCCATTCAGGTTTTGACCGAAAAGGTGGCTAGAGGTCAGTATACCTTCTTGTCCCCATGGTGGGATGATATCTCCAAATCTGCTCAAGATCTTGTCTCGCATCTATTAACGGTCGACCCTGACAAGAGATATACCATTGAGCAATTCCTCGCCCACCCCTGGATAAAACAGTCGAACGAAGAGACATATGCAGCCGCAGATGCTCCGCCACTAGCTACACCGTTAGCAGTCCGACAGAAGGAGTTGGGTGGTAACATGGATTACGGCCTCATGACACCAGGTACACCAGGTCGGCGCCAGGACTTCCGATCACCTGGTGCTGTGAACCTAAGAGAGGTCTTTGACGTTGGTTATGCAGTGCACCGACAAGAGGAAGAGGCAAAACGACGCAAAAACTTTAAACACGGTTACAGAGGCGCAGGTGTACCGGGCAGCCTCAATCCGCTGAACGAAGACGATGATGATTATGAAGACGGAGACTATGAAGAAGATGTCCCAGCAAAGGTGCCCAAGGGTCAAGCACCTTCTGATGTTTCAAGTATGGAAGCAAAGATGAAGTCCACGAACCTTGGTACAGTGCCTTCCTCAGCAGCTCAGGCTCGGGCTGCCGCAGTACCACAAAGCAGGCAACAACAAGAGCGTGGATATGGTCAGCACAGTCCTGCTGTGGCCGCTGCGGCGAAGCAAAGTGTGGGCAGGCGCAATAAGCAACCATTCGAACTCACTCTAGACAACTCAACACTGTTAGGAAGGAGGAACAAAGGCGGGAATGCCCCTAGCAAGCTGAGAGAGATGGAGGTCCGGTAGTACAGCGTTGTTGTCTTAAGTTGGTTAATTATGCTTTCGAACGAGGATCACCGGGCAACTTTCGTGTATCTCAGCATTCCGTTCTGGCTGTGCTGTCATACCGCTTTTTAGAGCTCCAGGGTGATCAGATGAGCAGTTTCTTGTGCTTATGAAGCATTGAGATGGGCAGTAACAATGAGTAATATACCGAGGTTGAGTCTGTTCTTTTGATATTGATGATGTGTTAGGAGGTTCTGTGCTCCAGAGTAGCACTTAGTCGAGTGCCCTTTGTTTGGTAATCACGTTTTTTTATATTTCGTATCGCGCCACAGCGGAAATACGGAGGATTCAAGGTTGGTACTCACACAATGCTAGCACTTGACCAAGAAGTCACTGTAGGCTGCAGTGCATTGTCATCCAAACTTCGCTCTATTCCTGTTCTGGTAATCGTCCTTCAGGCAATATCTATATACCCCACCTTTTCGTCTCGTGCTCCACGAGTATTGATTGCTCAAGGTTTGTTCATACCATTGTATCCCGAGCAAATATCCACCATCGAAACCTAGAACCACCAGGGTTTTGCTCCATGCCAGGGTCAAGCAAAAGAACCTCATCAGTGATGTCGGAAACCAGCTCAAACCGTAGGAAAACACGGCGACAGAAGAGTCCTACGGACGCCTCCGACAACGACTACAATGGCCTTCCGGATACGCCATCTAGCAGATCCTCCTCCAAAAGATCACAGCGGCAGAGATCACCTGCAGACGAGGCAATAGACGAAGACGACATTTGCCAAATTTGCCACCTGCTACTCCTTCGTCCAGTCAGAACAACGTGCACGCACACATTCTGCGAGTCCTGCTTCTCGCACTGGGCCGATGTATCAATAAATCAGATGACGATGGGTCTTGACATCGACGAGCCGATGCTACTGCCTTCTAACGAGATTGAGGCTCGATGTCCAATGTGCAGGACTTCGACCGTCGCTCTGCTTGATCGGGAACGGGCCGCGGATCTCGAGGGCAAGTACCCTATCGCTTACGCCTCGCGCAAAGAAGAAGCACCATTTGGCGCCGAGGACGAGGAGGGCGCGATAATCGAGACCGTAACAGTGTACATTGGCAACGAACACAGATTGCAACGACGCGAGAACGAAGATGACCGGAACATTCACGAATGGCGGTTTTTCGTCCGCGCCTCACGAACGGATATCGTCGAGGAGATACAGGTTTTCCTACATCCTACTTTTCGCCAGAGTAGCCTGGTACTGCAGTATCCGCCTTATAGTGTTCGACGAGTGGGCTGGGGCGTTTTCACAATCTTCGCAAACATCGTGCTTAAGGCGGGGTACAGTTGGGTTTCTCCGGAAGCGGAGGATACGAGTGACGGGGCCGTGAAGGGGAAATTGCCATTGGAGTGGATGCTTGATTTTCAGGGAAGAGGGAGCCAAGGGAGGTTGAGATTGAAGGTCAAAAAGGAGAAAGACGGGCAGGATGCGGAGAATGAGAGGTTGGTGGAGAGGACAAGGCAGAGTTGGATGAGGCAAAGACAGAGAGATCCGGACTATGTCCCGCCCTTGGAGGAGTAGGCTATTGGTCACTGTGCTTGTACGTTCGGGCAGGCAGTTTGCAGTCAAGAAATGGATTTGATTAGGTCAGAAGTACCATATCTCTCCAGCACCCTTGCCTGCTTTCATATCTTCAACATGCTCATCAAGACCTTTCCGCAACTTCGACGCCACGACTTCTGGCGATGGCGGTCCCGTAGGTGGTGGGCCATCATAGCCTGGCTTTGTAGTCTCGGGCCTGAACCAAGGTACTGATGTCGCGCTGCCCTGGTGGAGTTCTTGAAAATCAGCCATAGTGAAACCGCCGCCCTGAACCACGAACTGGATCTCCTTGCCGCTGAGGAGGTCATCAAGGGCTTTCTTGGCATCTTCAACAGTTGAAGCTTTGCGCACGACTGCCACGTTTTAGAGACAGTAAGGACGAAGGAGTGGCTTCTTACTTTCACAGTCTGGCGATGCAGCGTCGACACATGCCTGAAGGTGAGCCGGATTCTTACCAAGCAAGAGTCCTCGGACTGCTACTGGGGCTGCCATTGTGGTTTGGCTTGTGTGAATGAATGGTTATTGTGCTCTTTGAGATGTTTCAACTCTCCCAGGTGGTGAGTTTCTCAGCAACAGATGCACACAGCACGGTAGTATATCGATGAGTCGTACAGGGATCAACTCCGTAGCTTCATGTAAGCCACCGGGCGGCTTGAAGCCTTGGCATAGTCTAGTAGTACCACGTATCGAACTCCGGACGCCGATCATCAGCTGACTCCCTTTGACATCTGCAATGCAACTACGTCCGTTACTCGCTGCCATCATAACCGGACCGTAACCACATGTACGGCCTGAGATAGGCTTGACCAATGCCTGTTCTTGCTATGTACTGAACTGACCAAATGTGCCAACGTTGACAGGGAGCATGAATAAAGTGTGTATAATCAGGCTTGCGTTAAACTCACATTAATGCCGAGCTAGATCCGTTAATGTAGATCGTAAACAATCGCTACAGAACAGCTAGAGGCACATCGTATACTTGAATACTGTATATGTGGTCCTCCCCGCACCTCAATGCCGCGGTCAACTTTGTTGCAACCATTTCGACATATAGGGCCCGAATGCTGAGGAGGTACCCACGAGAATCTAGGTATTACAGGCTAGTTGGAAGGACGCCAATGCATAAAAAGGTACTGTTCACAGCCTTTCATTGTGTACGATGGAGGCCTGTAAGCAGAACCCGAGAACGCACCTGCCTCGGCGATGGAACGCGACCGAGCTAGCTGTGATAAGGTTTAGCGTCGGCATCGGCTACACACCGGCCCGTGCTTCGGTAAAACTGTGAAGGTTTCACTCCCACCAACAAGAAAATTTGCAAAAAACAATCAGCAGCGCGGATTCGCTGGTCGTCACCGACCCAACTACTGACGCGTCGTCGCAAGGCTTGTCTATGGGTGATCGAACGGGAACCCGAATTCTCCTTACACTGTGGCCGATTGCGAAGAAAATATTGTTTTGGAAAATATATGATCCTAAATCCATACATGAAAGTGCCAGGTTTGCATGGTTGCTTCCACCCACTTAAGCGCGAAGCATTTCGTCTTTTACGACGCACTTCATCTATGTTCCCCGACAGTGGACCGTTGACAAAGACGAGTTTGAGCCCCAGACACATATACAGTTGTTTGGTTTGGGGGCTCCCACATCTGGCCCGAAAATACTTCCGCGGAGGGCACCAGCAAGGGCTGGAAGATACAGAACTTTAGATTCATAATGGTCAACGCTACTTCTAGAGCAGAACGGTAGCAGTTTCGTGTACAGGAGTTATGTTCATCGTGCTTCGTATGCCGAACACCGCAGCCACTACATCCAGGAGGGATTAGCCAATTCTTTTGTCCGCGACGAGGACTGCAAAAACAATTCTCTTTCCAAGTCCGCAAGTAATAATATGCCGTACCTCAATATGACTAGCTCCAGTATGGCTCTTCGCAAGGCACATCACAGAACGCACCCAGCGCACGATTGATAATGGTAGGTAGTCGCCAACTATTTACTCCACCATTCTCCACGAGCATGGATCTTGGTAGGTGAGAAACACAAGCCATGTCATCCGTACGTTCCTTCTCAACGATTTCGATGATGAATCTGGAGACTACAACCATAGCGCAACGCGTCGTATCTAAATCAATAACGTTGCCGTAGAGCCCCGATGTTAGCACTCGTATACTTGCAGATCTAGCACTTCAACACGCAATGGCATATCAACCACCGGTTGTTGATATCACCAGTAGTGATCCTGAGCCAGGCGGAAACAAGACCATCTTCCAGGGGTTCGAATGGTACTTACCAGTCAATATTCCCCAGCTCATCCAAAATACCCGAAATGACGTGCTGAAAGACCAGCTGACGACCCACTGGACGAACCTGACGCTACTTTTACCCGAGTTGAAAGCACTTGGAATCACATCGATCTGGATACCACCAGCATGCAAGGCCAGTGACCCAATGGACAATGGTTATGCCATCTACGACCTCTACGACTTGGGCGAATTCGATGCCAAAGGTAGCGTTGCCACGAAATGGGGTACAAAACGGGAGCTTCAAATATTATGCAGAGAGGCCCAGAGACTGGGCATTGGCGTTGTGTTTGACGCTGTCTTCAATCATAGAGCTGCTGCAGACGGCTCGGAAGAAGTGAGAGCTGTTCGCGTTGATTCGAGGGATCGGACCAAGGAGCTCGACAAGAGACCTCTGACTATTGAGGCATGGACAAAATTCAATTACGACACTCGCGACCACAAGTATAGCCAAATGAAGTACAACAAGGACCACTTCAGCGGGGTTGATTGGGATAGTAGAACCAGCCAGAAAAGCATATACAAGATTGTGGGAGTACGATCTGATGGCAGCAAGAAAGATTGGGCACAGGACGTGGGAAGGTCAGAGAATGGTAACTACGACTATCTCATGTGCGTCAATGTCGACTATGGCAACGTCGACGTCCGGGAGGACGTCAAAAACTGGGGTCGATGGTTGTGCCATGAATTGCCTGGGGTGAGAGGCACGAGACTGGATGCAATCAAACACTACTCAGCAGGTTTTCAGAAGGAGTTCATCGATCATGTGAAGCAAGCCGCAGATGCTGATGGCGGTAATTACTTTTTTGTGGGCGAGTACTGGTCGCGAAACTCACTTGCTCTGAGTAAGCATATGGACAAGACGTTTGGTGGACAGCTACACATGTTCGATGTGAGCCTGATGTACAGTTTTCACGATATCTCCTTCGGCAGGATACGTGATTTGAGAAGGGTATTTGCTGGCTCGCTGGTTGAGCTGCAGCCCAAGCGAGCGGTGACATTCGTTACCAATCATGATACTCAGGAAACTCAGTCGCTGGCAGCTCCCATTGAACCATGGTTCATTCCTCACGCTTATGCTTTGATCCTCCTACGGCGAGATGGGCATCCTTGCGTCTTCTGGGGCGATGTCTTTGGCACGTCTGGTCCTCAACCTAGACTCCCCGCCTGCGGAGGACGCCTTATGAGGCTAGTCAAAGCAAGGCAGCTGTTTGCCTATGGCTTGCAAAAAGACCACTTCTCGACCAGCAGCTCCATCACGAAGAATTTGTTTACGGGCAGAGACACGAGTTGCATCGCTTGGCAGAGACAATGGCAGCATTCCATACATGGAATGATATCAATGGTCGTGCTTGTGTCAATCAGCTGGTCATGGAAGAAGAAAAAGGTAGTGGTTCCGAAAGAATGCGCTGGTCAAATCTTTACGGATCTGATGGGATATAGCTGGAGTGGTGTTCAGATAGATAAAGATGGGTTTGGCGAATTTGTGGTTGGTCCAAGGAGTATCAGCGTTTGGACGTGGAGGGATGCACCGGGCAGGAGCGAGGTCGATACTTTGGTGTACCCGAGTGAGCCTTCATTGCAACCGCCGCTTGAGCTGTCTGAGCTGGAGTTGGATGACACTGTGACGCTCTAGAACACTTTAAATATGAGAACAGGAGCTGCTTCACCACATCCTCGAGCTCAGCGCTCCCAATTTGTAGCTGTATTCGCTAGTAGCACACGGCAAGGCGGACGTTCGGTGGGACGGAGCACGCCAAGCCAGTAGTCAGTGGAGATTTTCCAAGTTGGCGAACGGAGAAGCTCATCCCAAGCCTCATCATGGCGTATCACGTCGCATCATGTCATATCTTGATTTTTGCTTATATTGCCGCCGTCGTCTTTGACTTTGTATTCGTGTGCTCCTCGTCGATTCCTCCAGTCGCAATGCTAATGATCTAAGTGATTCCTTATGTGGCAATCTGTCTCTATGAACCTCAAGCTTCCACAACCATCTCCACTGTTGACACAAGAACACTGTTGGTAACAGCTTAACGGTTCACCAGGCTTCTCTTGAAACACCTGCATCAACTACAACTATACAAACAAGAACGACCACACGATGCCGACATTGGTGGTCACCAATTTCAATATAGTGACAGCCTTGCTGGGCGGCTTCATCAGCCTTTTCGGGCTCGTCTCCTACCTCGTCAAAGAACGCTTCTATCTTTCCGAAGCACTCATATCTCTGTTGGTGGGAGTCGCTTTCTCACATGGTGCGAATTGGATACGACCTAACGAATATGCCTTGGGTTCGGAGGAGAACATTGACTTCATTACTCTTTATTTCTCGCGTCTTGTTCTAGGAGTCCAACTAGTACTCGCGGGCGTGCAGCTCCCACATCGGTATCTGCGAACAGAATGGCGGAGTCTGGCGCTGCTGCTTGGACCCGGCATGACAATAATGTGGATTAGCGCCAGTTTGCTGGTTTGGGCTATGGTCCCACATCTTCCCTTCTTGCACGCGCTTGCTATCGGTGCGTGTGTTACGCCAACCGATCCGGTGCTGAGCAATGGTATCGTGAAGGGCAAGTTTGCGGACAAGAACATCCCAAAGAAGCTACAGAGGATTATTATCGCCGAATCTGGCGCCAACGATGGACTCGGCTACCCATTCCTATTTCTCGCGCTCTATATCATTCGGTACAATGGGAAAGACGGGATTCCACCAGTGTCGCACGGAATTGGACTGTGGTTTGGCGAGATGTGGGGATATACGATCATTCTTAGTATAATTTATGGCGCGATCATAGGGTGGATTGCGAAGGAGTTGTTGCATTTCGCCGAGGAAAAGAAGTTCGTGGACAGAGAGAGCTTCTTGGTGTTTGCTATTTCGCTAGCACTCTTCATCACAGGCACATGCGGCATGATTGGCAGTGATGATGTGCTGGCTTGTTTCGTGGCTGGAAATGCGTTCACATGGGATGACTGGTATGCAAGCACTCTGCGAGTTCACGTGAACCAAAGACTGACTGAAGTAGGTTCCGCCAGGAAACCGAGGATGACTCTCTCCAGCCTACGATTGATCTACTCCTCAACATTGTTGTGTTCATGTGGTATGGCGCAATAATACCATGGGCCTCCTACCGGGACAACGACGTAATACCGATTTACCGGCTTATCTTCCTAGGTGTTCTCATCCTCTTGTTCAGGCGGCTGCCCATGGTTCTGGCATTTCACCGGGGACTCAAGGAGATTGACGGCTGGCAACAAGCAGCAATCGTCGGCTTCTTCGGACCGATTGGTGTATCAGCTGTATTCTACTTGTACGTCAGCATCGACTTTCTCAACCAGGTGCTGGTCGATGGCGAGGTACGCGCCGATGCAGCAAGATTACAAGAAGTGATGAGGGTAGTGATCTGGTTCCTCGCTACTACGAGTATTGTGGTCCACGGGCTAAGTATACCCCTCGGGAAGCTTGGATACCACGCGCCGCGACAATTGACCAGCGCAATAAGCATGGAGAGGAGTACAGGAACAAGCACAGAGAGGGACGAGCCCGGATCAGTTGACATGCGGAGGCTGCAGGACCCTGCCTCATATTCAAGGAGACGTAACAACCGAAGCCAGCCACCGACGCCCACGTCCTTTGTGCCCGGGCAAAGAAGTCAGGACGGATTAGATGAGCCAAGCAGGCCTGTCAGGTTCATCAACTCGCCTATGGGAGGGTCGGGCGCCCAGACGCCGCGGACGCCGGACGATATCGAGGCAAATGCTAATGGACATGCTCCTGAGCATTTGGGCAACCTGAAGTCGGTCGACACGGAAGAGAATGAGAGACTACAACGTATTCAGCGGCAGAATGGTGCTCACGTGCATTTCGACGGAAACGGGCAAGCACGGCCCAATGGCACGATCAACGGGGACAAGTAGCTCCTCGTGGGGGAGGTCTGCTGTCCTACAATATTTGAACCTGTTCGAACAGGCTAGTGGAGTGCCGCTCTTGCACAGCGCAGGCGTTACGGCGTTGGAGGCAGGCAGAACAGCCCGAAAGTGGGTGTTTCGAGCTGAAGCCAGAACGCGAATTTATGCTTTGACTGCTATGGTCCACTTTTTCGAGGCTCCCCAAGACCAATATACAATGTAGACTAGTCTGTCGATCTGTGAAACATCACGCTCTGTACTCTACTCGGTGGTAAGGCGAACAGTAAGCACTTTCTGATGATTTCTGCATCTCCGCAGCCGGGTTTATGTCTCCGCCTGTGGCATCACACCTCGAAATGCCCCCCTGTAGTGCCCTCCCGGGTACCCCTCATCAGAGATACCCACCACAGGCACGTTTCTGACGAGCTAAGTGGGCACCAGGGCGTGGCAGGCGCAGCAGCACCTCCAACCTACCCGAAGCGCAGGTTTGTGCTGCACTTCCGCTGTTCCTGCCAATTTCACTCTCATCGCAACTTCCCGTGACTGTTACATCGCAACATCTTGATAGCCACGAGCATTAGTACGTGCAACATCTTGGACCAGCTTGGTTCCTCGTCTGGCACGTACGGGGAGCATTGTCAGGCTGGCTGCGGCCGTTTCGACCATCGTTTCACTCGCTCAAAGTGCCTTCCCTCGTCAAACACCTCTCGTCCCTCCGCCTATGCCTCAATACAGGCCAAGTACCCAAGATGGCCCAACCTGCAGCCGTTAAAGCTTCCCCCACTCCCGTGCCGGTGCCTGCTGTTGCTGGGCAAAAGAGGAAGAGGCCGACGGAAAAGAAATACTATGCTGTCAAAGTTGGGAAAGAGCCTGGTGTCTACGACACGTGGGACCAATGCCTAGCTCAAGTTACGGGCCAGAAGGGTGCTTCATGTAGGTTGAGGGTGCTTGTTAGAGGGTTCGCTAGCTAAGTTGTTCCCAGTCAAATCGTTCCTCTCCAAAGAAGACGCACAGGCGTTTGTGGAAGGCAAGCTCATACCGCAAGCTAGCAAAGCGCCTGGCGAGCAGAAGTTCTACGCAGTACAGCAAGGCAAAAAACCTGGCGTCTACACCGACTGGCCCTCGGCACAAGCCCAGATCAGCGGCTTTCGGAATCCTAAACACAAGAAGTTCAGCACCCGAGCAGAAGCCGAGGCGTTTGTGAGCGAGGGCAAGAGGAAGTCAGCATATGATGTCGCGTCTGGCATAAGTCCGGAGGAAGAGATACGCCGGCTGATAACGAAGAATTCGGCACCTGGCATGGTCACAGACGGCGACTACGTTGCCAAAGACAAAGCTGGCAACACATTCGAACTAGGCAGAGGGCCACTCCCACCAGGCGCAGAGGATGGCTTCGACCCTAACATCAAGCTCGACCCCGATGGCACCATACGCAACAGAACGGAAGGCGAGAAGAACAAGACAAAGCTGGTCCCGCGAGAAGGAGACGCGCCAGGCATGCTCAAAATCTACACCGATGGCTCGTCCCTGAGCAACGGACAAGTCGGGGCAAGAGCAGGCGTGGGAGTGTATTTTGGGCCGGCACCATTCGAGTATGACTCTCATTCTCATTCTACCTCTCCTCCTGCTACACCAGCCAAGCCCGAGATTCCTTTGTACACGATAGACTGGCGAGCACGAGGAGCACCATCTAAGTCGAAACGACGGAAACTGACATGGCGATACAGAAACATCTCCGAAGCACTCAAGGGCACCAAGCAGACCAACCAGAGAGCAGAATTGACCGCTATCCAGAGGGCACTGGACATAGCGCCCAGTCATCGAGACGTGACGATCTTTACCGACAGCCGATACTCGATCGATTGTGTGACGAACTGGTACAAGAACTGGCAACGAAACGGATGGCTGAACAGTCGTGGGAAGCCAGTCGAGAACAAGGACATCGTGCAGGAGATTCGAGAGAAGATTGAGGAGAGAGACGGCTTCGGCAAGCAGACACTCTTTGTGTGGGTCAAGGGGCACAGCACGGACAAAGGCAACATCGAAGCCGATCGACTTGCTGTAGAAGGAGCAAGAAGGGGCCTGGTGGAAGAAGGAATGAGCGGCAGTGGTGCAGAGGGTACGACGACCAACACAGAGGACATGTCTGGGACGGACGAGGGGAGCGAGGAGGACGAGGGGAAGAGTGACACCGGCGACGACCCAGAGATGGAGGCGAGTCTGCAGTTGAGGAAGGAAGCATTAGACGCTGACGAAAGCATGAAAGACTCATCGCCCTAGCAGTGTCCGATGGCAGCATCTTGGCTGCTTGCACCAAGATAATCACGAATGAATGCGGAGTATGGTATAGAGCATATTCTGGGCTTAGGCACAGTCTGCCGGAACAGCGGCCAAAGTGTTGACTGCATGTCCTGCTCGCTTTAGATTGTCGATAAGGAAACCTAAGAGTCCTACGCTGTTGTTGCCCCTGTCTGATGTACCATGCTCACCAAAGTTTTGTGGAAAGCACGCTACGTCATCGGGGAACTCACGCGGTGAATCCACGCGTGACGGGCTGACAGCAGCATGCCGCCGATCGATCTGATCTCGCGACTACGAATTGATTCACCAATGAACTATCTCTCAGCCTGCCAGCCTCAGAACGTTCAACCAGGCTCGCTTAAGTGAAGATGCATGATCGGTTCGATCTGAGCTATGGCAACAGAGGACGATGTCGCTGCAGGCCTCATCAATTGGGTCAACTCCTTACATGTCACAGAACCATTCTTTACCGTAGATGAGCTGACCTCAGGAGAAGTATTGTGGAAGCTTTTACGTGGGCGGCCTCCCCCCCCTGTCCTACCCACGTCGCTAATGAGGACCAGAATTGATCGACCACGTCTCTTTTCCTGGAAGTCTACCAGAAGACCTATCCCGCTTCGACCCAGACAGCCTTCAGTCGTGGATCCCCAAGTGCACGAATCTCAAGCATCTCTACGATGCCCTCTCAATCTTCCTCATCGAGACGTGCGGCCATGCCCTGCCCGCCTTCGAGGACGCTTCCGGCCGCAAGGTCAACCCGGACCTCAAGGCAATTGCACAGCATGATAGTCTACCAGATGTTGTTTTGCTGCTTAAGCTATGTGTCGTGGCCGCGGTGAACGGACCGGAGCGAATCAGATTCCTCGAGCCCATGCAGGAGCTGCCAGAGAGCGTGCAAAGGGTGCTGATGGAGACTTTACAGGAGGTGCAGACGGCCCACGAAGACCACGGGGAAGACAATGCACCGAGTGCAGACGAAGACCAGGCAGAGTACACAGAGGAAGAGTCATATCCAGTGGAAACTAGTCTGGAGCGACCAGCTGAGCAACGGCCGCCTTCGGCTGGCGCACCAACTTCGGACTTGGCCTTCGAAGAGCGCCTGGCGAAAGTCATAGCAGACAGCCAAAGGATAGCACATGAGAAGCGCGAACTCCAACGGCACATCGACGATCTCAACACCCGCTTCATCACTCTCCAAGAGAGCTATACTCGCGCCCAAGACGAACTATCCGAAGCCAACGATCGCCTATCCGCTGTCCTTTCCGGCAGAACGAAAAGCACAAAAGAATCTACAGATGCGCAAAAGGAGGCACTTATAGCGTCTCTAGAAGCACGCATCGCAGAGTATGAGGCGGATATTGAAGGTCTACGCAAGAACAACGAGGTGCTCAAGATCAGGGCTGAGAAAACGCAGAAGCTTCAAGACGACTATGATGAGATCAAGATCGAACGGGACAACTTCGCTCGCAAAGCCAACGCGGCAGAAAAGTACAGACAAAAGCTGGAGACAACGCAGGAAATGGAGCGGGAGAACAGTTCTCTCAAGCAGAAAATCACAGATCTCCAAGCACAGCTCCGACAGTACGACACACGGGTTGTGGGCGAGGGCAATCTAGCAAGGGAGGTGGATGAGTATAGAAGGCTTTTGCCCGCAATAGAGCAAGAGAGGCACGAGGTAAATGAGATGAAGAAACGTCTGGAATTTGACTATCATGTGCTGCAGACCAGGTATGGCGAGTCCGAGGACCAGCTGCGCCGAGCGAGACAGGAAGTCGAAGATCTGCAAGAGAGGATAAGAGAAGATGATGACGGACACACGCGACCATCGCGGAGGACCACAGAAGGAGAAGGAGAGGAGGACGGCGAGACGGTCCCAGAAGAAGACGATACCGATGCCCAAGAGCTCGAGTCATCCGAGGCAGATTTTGCGGCTGCAGAGGCCAGACTTACTGAGGCACTTCTCAAGGACAACGACTCGAACACCGCTAATGTTGAAAGCAACGAGGACGAGAACGGCATTTCGGAAGCCGAGCTCAGAGCTATCATGTCAGCTATTCGTGCACAGATGCACGTCGGCACGGCACACGAGCGCGAGTCGGGCATGAAGTTGCAGAAGAAGCTTGTCGTCATGCTTGAGAAAGCCCGGACAAAGAACGTTGCTCTTGTTGAACACACGAAAAAGCAGAGTGAGCTGATCCAAGAACTGCAGTCTCGGCCCGTTGTTCCGGACAAACAAGATCAGGAGCCAAAAGAGCCCAGAAGCGAGAGTGGAATGGAACAACAACTTGAGGAGCAGGATGAACTCATTGACAATCTCAAAAGAGAGATCCGTTTGATGTCTTCAGCGTGGTACGAGCAGAATCAAAGACTTGCCACGCTTGGTAGTGGGGCGGGTGGTGGTGCCGTTGCGCTCATGCGATTAAAAGGAGGCCAAGGACTCGAGGAACCAAAGAGCTTCCTTGGGCGGCAAAGGAAAATGATTGATCGAGCTATGATAGGTGCCAATGTGAGGACGACAAGAGGTTGAGATGCAGTGATATTCGCATGTCCTCACGACTAGACAGTGACTCAACAATGTCGAAATTGGTGCAGCCTAAACACAGATTTTGACTCCAAGGCACCATCTGGGTGCGTTCAAATCCCCGGCTGCTGTCCTTTCGAGCAAATGCAGTCATACCGCAAAGTACTCACGCCGCAGATCTAAAGCTATACCGGCGTATTCAGAAATGTGTCGGCAGCACAGGATCCTTTGTCGTCCACTCTTTCAGTGGGTCTATCTGTTGCTCATTGTGTGACCTCAGCTTGCAACCTCCATGAACCATCTCGTCTACTGCCACACGCCAGCACGGTGGGCCACTCGCAGAAAGTGTGGATGCCATCATTAAAGTACCGCACCCACGCCTCGAATCAAGCAGATTCAAACACGGCCGGGTCAGAGACCTCCACCTATGCCGTTCACGACAACCGCCCGCTTGGGCAGTTGCCTGCTGGGTTCTCTTCGATGTGAGAAACATGTCCTGTGCAGTCCCATCAGAACCACTAAGGCTACTGAGCATTTGGTTTATGGTTCATGGGGTGGAGACTCTGTGAGAAACACATCGATGTTTAAGAGGGCATTAGAGGACCCTATATATAATAAATGATAGAATCGCAGGGATAGAATGGCTGTGGCAGCGAGGGGCCGTAATCATAAGGATCCGCTAGGAGGGTACTCTGTGTTACTGCACTGCCTGCTCGCAAAATACGCTCAAGCTGTACTTCAGAACTAGAAATCATCCTTACGCTAATGCTCTATCATCGTGCCGTGGTTCTTTGACCCCGTCTGCTACCTCCATTTCGTCCTCTTGCTCACGGGAAACTTGACTAATGATGCTGTCCTTCGAGAGTTTGGCTTCATGGACATGTGCTCCTGTCCGGCGCAAGCGTTGTATCAACACAGCAGCAGGAGGTGCTGCTGCTGCTGAGCGAACAAGGAGACCGGCAGTCTGACTCGTGGGGAGCAAGTAAAAGAATAGCTGCTCTCGTGAACAGACATCTTTCATCTAGCGCGCTGCCGTTGATTGCTGAGGAGAATGTCGCTAGACTTGGGCGCGTCCGTAGAATTTGAGTGCATCAGTGCTCGATCGCGCCGCTGTGAGGTTCACACGCTTGCGTCGCTGCCGCTAGTCTTTCGTCAAGCCGTGCAACACAGAAAATGCTGACTTGTCGATCTGTCGCCAAGTGCCGGTAGGCTCGTGAAGTACACCACTGCGTTTGTCCGCTAGCATCCTTCAAAAGTCCTGTATGGCTGTTGAACGACCAACGGCTGTATCTGTGACTCTGTATGTAGCCTCGAACTCGATATCATTCACTTGTCGTACCCGAAATATCCTCTTCCTCTTACAACAGCCTTCGACCACAGCATGCCATAAGAATTGTCTTGTTCAGGGAGCCTTTCGATGCTCTCTCTCCTCACGCGAAGTGCAGCGGCGCAGAAGCCCATGCCGATTGCGAAGATGGGATCAAAGTACTTGTTGATCAGCCAAGGTTGAGCTGTTACACGGCTGGCCATTCTTTCTTGACCGGTTTCAAGGAATAACACTTGGGATAAGACACGCCAAAGGTAGGTTGCGATACAAGATAGCTGATCTGGCGCACGGAACGGTGACAACAGCTGATGAATGCTATCGACGCTTTCAGGGAAGCTGCGGTGAAGGTGGTAGCCTCGGTCGATACGTCACGTGTTTTGGCGTCGACGATGTCATCGGCGTACTTCATTTTCACTCCTAGACCTTCACCACGCGTCTCATTCATGGGGAGCAATGTTTGGGTCCTAATGTTTGTTTGGAATAGCTGTGCGAATCTCGCCACGCGCTCAGATTCAGCCTCATGGCTTTGCTCGCCACGCAAACACGATCTCATCACGACCGCATAGACGATCCGCCTTAATGGCCGACCTGATCGATGTTCTACCCAATTACGACCTGTCACCATGGCGGCACCTCACGTATTCGCTCGAAAAGAAGGGCTTTTCTACAGCAGAACTGATCAGCCTCGACCCAGTTGAAATTGCGCGAAAATGTCCGCTTCCGTTGAAGGAAGTACGGCGCATGGCTGCGGCTGTCACTGAGGCGTTGAAAGCAGAGCTTGGTCACCGATCTATGCCACCTCCACCGCCGCCGCGAGCGCAAGATGATGCCGGAGATCGACCAGCGAAGAGGGTGAAGCTCGAGAGCACGAAGCCCGCGGTAAAGGAAACAAAATACGTGAAAACGCTTGATCCACGGATCGATGAATGCCTCGGTGGTGGCTTTCCTGCAGGGAGTATATGCGAAATCGTCGGTGAAAGGTACATCATCCTGTCATGATCCAACTACAGCGCTGACAATCGCATACAGTGCCGTTGGCAAAACACAGTTTGTGCTTTCTCTTCTTCTAGCAGCACAACTTCCGCCACCTCATGGGCTTGGCAAGCGAACGCTCTATCTCTCTACCGAGTCGTCTCTCAACACTGTCAGGCTAAACCAGATATTGCAAACCCATTCTCAGTACCTCAACCTTCCTCTCGAAGAACGTCCCTCGACAGACAACATTCTGACCGTCAATGCCCATAATCTCGAAAAGCAAGAACACGTCACCATATATCAGCTACCCGAAGCTGTCAGGCGCTACGACGTGGGCTTGGTCGTCATTGATTCGGTCGCTGCAAATTTTCGAGTCGAGTTCCAAGGCGCAAGTCCAAAAGTGCTAGGTGAACGAGCTGTGGCACTGGTAAGACTAGGAAGGGCGTTGAGGAAGATCGCACATGAGCACAACGTTGCAATCGTGTGCACGAACCAGGTTGCTGATCGATTCGACGACGATCAGACACGATCGGATAAGTTCCGGTACATGTCCAGTCAGAGTCAGTCATCCTCACAAGCAACCCAGAAACTGCCTGAGGGCAGACTCGCACCAAGACAGGAAAACGCCAATTCCGCTGCAAGAATGCAGCCGCCTATGCAGATACCGAAGCAGACACTGCCCGCCACTCAGGGGTTCGTACCACAATCTCAACGCCAGCCATCAGCCGCCCATCAAGCACGCAAGGACGAGATTATGAGCCTCGACTTCCAGCAACGCTTCTTCACAGGCTGGGGCGATGATCCGCATTCCTCACCCTTTGAGCAGCTAAAGACGCCAGCACTGGGGTTGACATGGACGAATCAACTCGACGCCAGAATTGTTCTCAAGATTTCGAGCGCGATAGATCGACGTGCTGCAGGAACGAGTCAGAGTGAGAAGGACAGCTATCTATGGTCATCTGTTAAGCGCAGACGGCACATGAAGGTTGTCTTTGCACCGTGGGCAGCGCCTAGCATGGACGAAGGTATAGAGTATGAATTGGAGATGCAAGGGCCGGTATCTGTTGAACCGATTGGGAAGCACAAAAGATTGGAGGATGAAGAATTTGATGCTGACGATGATGAATTGGAAGAAAACGAAGAGAACGGCGAGCATGCTGAGCTTTTGGACCCGAAGTATTGGGAGGGGGTCGAGGATGACGAATTTCCATGAGCCGATATCGATTTGGAAACTTACAGACTTGGATGCGGTTGTCACTTTTTGGGCGAAAGCACCGAGATGGACGGCACCGACAGAGGTAGAGATGCTTTGTCAACGAAGACATTGCATTGTCCACATGAGCACTTGCAATGCAAATACGACTGATTTCAGAAACCTCCGTGCAGAAGGGGCCGTTTGACATTTTTATTGTTCCTGCGTTGAGTTTATGAGTAACTCGTACGTGTTCCGCCAGCGGCAATCTAAGCACAGTCTCGCCAGGTCCATACGACGTCCCTGCTTCGGCACTAAGAGGACGCGTAAGCACGAGATGCATGTACCACTTCTGCTGCATGGGGCTGCGTGTTCCGGCGCACTTCGAAGCTGAAAAAGGAATCTTGTCACAGCGGCGTGAAACGCGTCTCGTACTTCTGGGACTCTCTTCTTGAAGCAACCCATAGTATTCAAGAATGTGGTCAAACCTTTTGTGACCACGCCGGCACGGCCGGGCCAAATACGCGCCTAGCCTGCAACGGGGTAATTCGAGGCAATCTCCTGTACGATCCATCGTAATGTTTGGTAAGAACAGGCCGACGTGGTCGATGCACAACCGCAACACGCGCTTCGTTGAAGAGATTGCAAGAGCCGATGCATGTTTGGCATTGCGACTATTCTTGTACGCAAAGCGCTTTGGTCAGCAACGCGCGGCTTGAGCACACGAGCACTTTCCGCTTAAGAGCGATCTGCAGGTTCATCATGCATTGCGCCGTCATAAGCCCTAGTTCCATTGGCCGACTAGTTTCCGCAACATACTTCGTATGCCTCTGCATACTACATGTACAGGGGACGGCGAGAACACTCGGACAATCTCAAGCTGCTATGGGACCTAAACCGTATCGTAAAGTGGACTCCTTGCGGAGTTCACCTGGAGGGACACACGCTACTATCGTTGCGAAGCGCGATCATGCAACTGGTATGTACTACCCATTAAGAGGTCCTTCTGCACACTGGTGGCAGTAGTCAGACTACATTTCACGTCTTGAGCACGCGACATCTTTGCTTGCTATGGTTCGGCCTAGAACAACCATGCGTTACTGTGCTCCTCCACCTTTATAATCCTCTACCCTTGGGACTAATCTTGTCTTCCATCTTTTGTGATGTGGTGTGTACTCTGGGCTGTCCTCAACACCATCTATGGTGCTCGCAACCATGGCTTCATCCGCCTCTCGCTCATGGTGTTCTTGCTGGCACAGATTGTCCTCGCCGGCAAAACCGATGACAAGTACTTTCACGAGCCGGGCGAAGACGACCGTCATCACCACTACGACAGTCGGTTTTTCGAACGCGTAGTTTCAGATGGGGAGCGGCAGATAACCTTACGCGCGCTTGTAAGGGCATACCTGTTGCTTTTTGAGAACTTCCAGCTTGACACATGGATTGCACACGGAACACTGCTCGGATGGTATTGGAACGGCAGAATTTTGCCCTGGGTGAGTTCCGCAGTGCTTGCCACGACAACGAGTTTTGGGGCTGACCATGCGGTCTCTAGGATTCAGATCTGGACGCACAAGTCACGAATGCGACTCTGGCTGTGTTGGCGCAAAGCCACAATCATACCTCTCACGAATACCACAGTCCGGAGCTGAACATCACCCGAAGATACATACTCGATATCAACCCCTGGTCCTGGGAAAGAGTAAAAGGTGATGGCGCTAACCTTATCGATGGTCGTTTCATCGACATGTCGAATGGCCTGTTTCTTGATATCACTGGGCTGACGGCAAATGACCCTAATAACACGGACGTTATTGAATGCAAGAATGAGCATCGGTACAACTCAAGTGATATATTCCCATTGCGGGAGTCGGTCTTTGAGGGTGTACCTGCTAAGGTTCCATATGCATATGCTGATGTGCTTGTTGAGGAGTATTCGAACCAGGCAATACTGCAGACAAAGTTCCATGACCATACCTTCAACACAAGCAACGGAGAATGGCAGAAGGTGACTCATCAATACTGAGGACGATCAACAAGCAGTGCCCGAAGATTGAGCAGATACTGAAGACACAAGCTGCGACGGATGTGTACTGCTCCGGCACTACTAGCCATCGGACAAATACACCGACTGGAATTGGTCAAGCAGTCTGAAAATTCATGCAGCATCGTCGAGGGCATCGGACAAGAACATAGTATGACGATATCGCTTGCCTGGCAGATTCGAAGTAGGTCAACGAAATGTCCGACGTCAATGAGAACGGTATCTGGCTATGCGGAGGCATTCGCGAAAGCATAGAGTGTGGTGCCCTCGCAAGAGCATGGTGTAAGACTGAAGCCAACGTCGCGTAAGCTGAATGGTCTTCGAGTATGATTTTCTGGCGCTTGAAAGCTGAGCTAGCTGTATGGCAGCTGACTCACGCACTGGAGTCTTGGTGATGACGGTCTTCACCAAGCTATCTGGGCTGTGGGTGTGGGACGTAAAGAGCAAAATCTGCCACTTTCACGCCATATGAAGCTCGAACAAGGTCGGAATAAGGCACAACGAAACTGCATAGGGTCGATGAGATGTACACCGAACAGGGGACACACATGCGCCAAGTATGCGGTGCATCACGCTTAACCCGATCCAGGACGGACAACAATGACTATTTTTGTCAGTATTCTGATCGACACCGGAACTTCTCTCGCACAGTGTCTGCGATTCCAGACGATGCTTCATGAGCCATCTTGCGGGTGGCTGAATTCCAGGATCGCTATGCTCATACGTGCCTTTGTATTGGTATGAAGCCACGGCTGCAACACGAAGTGATGGAAACAGAGACCCTTTTCGCCCACAACTTGTCGAGGTCGAGTCAGGCTGCAAGGCTGCCACAGGCAACTTTCATGCGTCATCACTGTTCTTTCGTTTTCGACGCATGTGCAGCTTACCAATAGCAGTAATGTATGTAGCCACTGACCACTACACAGCAGTCTCTCGCCTCGGCCTTCTCGCTTGCCTCTAATCGTTTTGGACATCATTCGGGTACTTCACCAATCCATCAACTCCTCGACCACCACACTGAGAGTGTATCATCACAAGATCCAATATGGAGGACTCGGCGCCTGAGACGGTAGAGACCAGCCATGTCAAGGTCACATATCAGAACGAAGTACTCGACATGGAGCTCCCAAAGGACATCACATTCCAAGAGTTGGCTCGGGAGTTCGCAGAAACAATCCAAGCAGACGTGGAGCGCGTTTCGTTCTTCATCACACCAAAGCCTGGGCTGCTGAAGTACCCTTTCTCAGAGCAGCCGCTCTTTAGTTCGATCACGCCAAAGACCAAGATAAAAGCCATCGGCACTCCAACGAAGGACGTACAGAAACTCAACGATATGGCGGACAGGATAGCCGCAAGAAGAGCCGCGAGAGATCAAGCCAGGCAAGCCGGACGGAAGAGACAGCATCATGTAAATCGTGACTGGAAGAAAGTGCAAGAAGAGGCGACATATACGTTCCACGCTATCGAGCCCTTGAATTACCTACCGAATCCTGGAAAGAGCAGGCGATACCTTGAGAGGCTCGCCAATGATCCGGGCATAAAAGCCAGCATGCGCAAACACAAATTCTCTGTGGGTCTGCTGACGGAGATGAATCCTGCTGAGCACACGACTCACGAGAGCAAAACCCTTGGGCTGAATCGGAATGGTGGAGAGGTCATCGAGTTGCGGTTGAGGACGGATTCTTATGACGGCTACCGTGATTATAAGGTCATTCGAAAGACTCTTTGCCACGAGCTATCCCACAACGTACACAGCGAGCATGATAGGAAGTTTTGGGATTTAACCAAGCAGATCGAGAAAGAGGTCGAACAGAACGATCACCTACACGGTGGCCACCAGCTTTCTCAGGGCGAGTTCTATAACCCCGACGATGAATTCGATGACGAGTACGTCGACGATCACGGATGGCAGGGTGGCGAGTTTGTCCTTGGTGGTGCAGCTGGCACGCAGGGTCTGGGACGAAGAGAGATCATGGCTAGAGCTGCCATGTCAAGAATAGAGAAGCAGAAGAAGGCAGATGAAGAACAAAGGGAAGCACAATCTGGCGCAGGCACTTCTGGTTGACACTGTCTCAGAGTACATGGCTAAGCACCCTGGATATGAACAGTTATTTAGCATGGAGTTGGTGGTCCTTTTGCAATGAATCTGAATGAACGCACCCCTCCTGATATTGAATGTGTTTTCTCCCGTACCGTTCTGTCCACCCTGGCATCGTATCACATTCTGCCACAAAGCAATTCTCTGGCCTCGTATCATCGTCCCACAAGTCCGGTACCGCACTCCTGACCCCCACCGGCGCCAGACGCGACCAACAGTGCTCTTTGAGCGTGGTGAATAGCGGATCGACTGCGCATCCACAAGCACATGGGACACTCTGTGTTGAATCACATGCTGTGTGCGCATGGCGCATGGCTTGCTGCTCTGGGCAAGTGCGATCGTATACCGAGAGTCCCGTCGCTGGGGTATCCAGCGGAAAACCTTAACTGGTTACGACTGTCTCGGACTCCTTGCATATTTCGGATTTTGTCCGCCTGAGATGCCGATGCAAATTTGATGAACAATCTGTCAGGAAGCCATTCGAATAATGCCCCAGAAGAAACAGCATGTCCACCGGCGCTACTCCCGTGGCAGTAGTACTTCGTGGGACTCCAGTAGGTCGTCCCCAAGACGCCAAATCTGACAGTGGAGGTTTTCTCCGTCGCCTCTTACTCCTTGGTTTCGCGCTTTTGTCGACACTCTGGAGATGCCTTTGCTCGTCAGAACGCCTGCAATCACTTCGAACGCACTTCTCTAACGACTATGGCTTCCACCTTCAAGGACATGCCGAGCTCTTCCACAGGCGAATTGTTGCATAATCGAGGCTACAAGTGCTATCCCGCACCATGTATGCACAATACCACATTTCAGCTTTCATGCCACAATCCACCTTCCTCATTCGCATTGGCCTCTCACGCTTCATGACGATATCAAATTTAATCCAGGTTTGTACAAGCCGCTAAGCAAGCATTTGCATCTCGGCTCATCTGTGCATGGCAAATCTTGATCATGCTAGGATGTGCTTGGCGAAGCTTGCCACTTCAACCCGGGACGACGTTCATAATTCCACGAATCATTGTTCAGATACCCCTGTGCGGCTCCCGACCAGAACATCCATCGTGTTTGATTATTATGCTGGTACGCCAATTGCATCCGACTCGTCGAAAATCGAGCCGAGGACTACCATGAGCACCGTGACACCTCCGGTCCTATCTCCATGCTCCCCAGCTTGTGCCCACATATCCCTGGGGCAGATGGGGATCCCACAATCATGGCACTATAAGAACTGAAGTTTTCCCCGGCCTCGCTTGTGAGAATTTGCGCTCAACTCAAGTCTCTTCCTCGTATTGCTCACTCCACGGAACAATCGACCAACATGGCACCCGACGGCAACGATGTGCAGCGGCTGCAAACCAACGAGCTTGAGCTTGGTGTGACAGATGCCTTGCAAAAGTGCGACTTCCCATCTCTAAATGTGTCAAGGAACTCTACTAAATTAATACAGGCACGTTACTCGACATGTCCACCAACCGAAGCCTGTCTCTCAACGAAAGATTGACTTCGAGCACAAACGGCCTCGTATCCTGCGAGAAATGATGGGCGAAGCCACTGGCGTCTTCTTCTATGTTCTCCCTGGTATCGCAGCCATATGCACTTTCACGCTTGCAACGACGAATACTGTTGGTGAAGAGCTCGGCACGGCTACATTCGGCGGAATCCTACAAATTGGTATCGCCTTCGGTTTTGGCATTGCTTTCGCAATCATCACCTGCGCAAGTACCTCCGGTGGACATTTCAACCCTGCTAGTAAGCTGCACTCAACCGATGTCTGGAAGTTGTATTGACAAGGTGACAGTTACTATTTGTCTGGCAATCTGGCAAGGCTTCCCATGGAAGAAGGTTCCTCACTACATCTTGTAAGTTCAGTATTGCATTGTGGCTCATTGCTTGTCCTGACCGGTTTCGCAGTTCCCAAATCTTCGGCGCCTTTATGGCTGGAATGGTTCTGATGGGATGCTACTGGCCTCAAATTCAAGCCAAGCATGCCCAAGATCTTGCCACCTACGGAACGTCGGTATACAATGGCGGTGCTGCATCGATCTTGTGTTCCTTCCCCAACCCAGACCAGACCAATCAAGGATACCTCTTCTTCCAGGAGTGGATGGTCGACGCCTTCATTGGAATTGTTATCTGGGCATGTCTTGACCCCGCAAACCCATTCGTCGCACCTACCAGCGTTCCATACACGATCGGGTTCGCCTACACAGCCATGATTCTTGGATTTGCAGCCAACACAATCTCAACCAATTTGGCCAGAGATCTTGGCACACGTATTGTCGCAGCTATCTTCTTCGGTAGTGAGGCATTCAGCTTCGACAACGGATACTCGTGGATCAGTATTCTAGTCAATGTTCCAGCCACGATCTTTGCAACTGGGTACTACGAGCTGCTGCTTCGTGACTCATTGCAGAAGATTGCAGTTGGACATGGTCAGCACGAGGATGGTGAGGAGGGATTGGTCAGGCATCTGACGAGGGTTGAGACGGCAAACCAGACCGAGCAAGGATTCATGAACAGTACTCTCAACAGGAAGAAGGACGAGTCGACAGTTTGAGCATGACGAACCAGAGCGGTCATAGCTCATAGCCGTATTGCGAGAGCCCAGGTTGATCGGATACATGGTCCGTCGTCTCACGGCGCACAAAAATCAATCAACGATAATCCTTCACAGAGTTTTCATTCGCATGATTGGCAAGTGTCTCTATGACGAAAATATCCGGGATGAACTTAGGTTAACGTGCAGGGCACAATAATTATAAATCCGCAAGACAAGAAATAACCCCTGAATCTTGGGTAAGGCTTTTGCATAGCCAAGGTGTTCAGAATCTGCAGTGTCGAATTTGAATCGGGCTTATTGCAGGATCAGTTGTGGAAGTACTAGTAAGGCCTTTGAAGCTTGTTGTTCGCGTGTACGAGAACAGAACAAATCCCGATTAATCAAGTGCATGTGCGCTGTCCGGCGTGGCCTTCGCCCAACCATTCTCGAATGTTTTTCGTTATCCAGCATTGGGAAAGATGAATGCACATACGGTCGCTGCTCGTGGCATAGTATCGCGTATCGCCAGCTATCAACTTCTCCAGCGGTGGTGACACCTGCCTGGTCTTACTACTGTGGCCAAAGTTCTTGGATCAGATTACTACCAAGGCACAAAGAGAAGAGGTCATGCAGCAAAGGAGTTGAGATATGTGTTTTCGGAACAAGGTAAGCTAGAGACGAGCCGACATGGGTAGAAGGCAGGATACGACGTGTACTGTAAGTCGAGCAACAGTGTGAATGTTAGACATCCAAATTCCGAGCAGAGAAAAAGAGTACACAAAGGCCAGCTTCGCTACAAGTCCGATCGTGCATTATTCATTCTGAGATAAAAGCTCATCTTGCCCGTTCAAGCATACAGTCGTGGTCGCTGTGACTCGTCCTCTCCCAACGTACTCACCGACAGACTTCCGAACTCCTGAACACCAGGGGTACAACCAAGAGTACTATTCGCAGCCGCACGCATCCGAAAATCAGGTCGTCTCTTCCTTAGCAGCAGTTGGACTTCTTCTGATCTCCGTTGTTTGTGGGGGTGATGTCGATTTTTGCACCAGAGTTGACGCCTGGCTGTGGACCTTCGTTGTTGTCAAGAGCCTTGCTTGACACGATTCTGTAGATTTCTGTACCGTATCAGCACATGATTCTTGTTACCCCCGAGGATTCTGCATACCTGTCAAGATGTTCTGGAAAGCCAGCTCAACGTTGCTAGCATCGAGAGCAGACGTCTCGATGAAGGAGAGGTTGTTTTCGCCTAGACACACGCTGTCAGTCATGGCCCGTCAATTTGCTGTGGCACACGTACTCGCGAACTGTTTAGCCTCTTCGGTAGGCACGGCCCTCAGGTGCCTCAAATCACTCTTGTTTCCAACCAGCATAATCACAATGTTAGAATCGGCATGGTCTCTCAGCTCTTTCAGCCATCTCGTCACGTTGTCGTATGTCTGGTGTTTGCTAATGTCGTAAACGAGCAGTGCGCCGACAGCGCCCCGGTAGTAGGCAGATGTGATCGCTCGGTATCGTTCTTGACCTGCGGTGTCCCAAATTTGTGCCTTGATGGTCTTGGTGTCGACTTGAATCGACCTGGTTGCGAATTCGACGCCGATGGTAGACTTGGAGTCGAGATTGAACTCGTTTCGAGTAAATCTACTGAGAAGGTTGGATTTACCGACGCCAGAATCACCGATCAGCACGACTGTAGCTGGTTAGTAGAGCATGAGAGGGGCATGACGGCGCAGTCGACTACCTTTGAACAGGAACTATACAGTATCAGCAGAAGAGCATAGACGGTGCAGTGCGCAGCCTCACATCATATTCGTCATTCGCCATAGTGAAGAGTGTTTATGGTCTAGGAGACAATGACCAGTGGTTCGATTGATGTTGACCGCACCCTGATAGAGAAAGGACGGGAGAGATGGCGAAGTAGTGCCGAACGACTCCGCAGAGAAAGTCGCAAACTATGTTGCAACTGTACTGTGTTCTTTTTGAAGGAGAGATTTCTGTTCGGACAAAGAGACTTCTGTACTGGTGTCGACACCGTTGCAGCTGCGATTGAGCCAAACAGACCCTGGCTATCAGCAATCGATTGTAATGCCATCCCACAAGCGGCGGAAGTGGCTCATCTCTCACGTGCCAGCTTAGTCATCATTATCACTCCTCTTTCTACAAAACTGCCAGTGTCGAGCATGAGCTCACCACCACAACCACCACATTTGGTTTCCACTGTCTTGCACGTTTTCATACGTCAGCTTTGTGCTAGAAACGGCTTTGATGCTCGCGAAGATTGTTGTTCCACTAATACATGCCATACATCCGTGCGCGCCACTACTATACTTTCGGTCTTCCTTCCTTCGTGCTTTTGGTAACGTTAGTGCTCTGAACGTCCATCTGCTGATGTAACAATGTCCTCTGAGGAAGACGAGGACGATGTCTATGATGTCGAAAGAATACTCGCCGAGAAGGTTGATGATGCAGGCGAGCATGTCTACCTAGTCAAGTGGGATGGCTACTCAGATGAGGAGTGCACGTGGGAGCCGGCAGAGCACTTCACGGATCCAGATGCCTTAAGAGAATGGGCTGCTCAGAGGGCCCGCGGCGATACCCTTGATGCTTACGACGTGCAACGTATACAGGACCAGATGGATGCTTTCACCACCAGACAGAATGAAGAGGTAGAAAGTGAGGCGGAGGCAGACGACCAGCGATCGCATGCGAGCTCTGTGGAATCGATCGAGGTGCATGAGAGGCCGAGGAAGCGTCTTAAACTGGTAAGCTATGTCACTGCCCGGCATAGCAAGTCTTGACCACCAATGCAGGTATCCGATGCTCCGCTCCTGAACAAAAGAGGTATTGCACATCCTGCCAAAGCCTCGAGTCCGCACAGGCGGTCTCTGTCCTCCACCAACAAGAGACAGCAGCAGAGTACAACTCGCGCACAGCCGACACCTCCTCCGATGCATGGACCTACTGGGAAGGCCGCCTCGAAACCGAAGACAGCCGCGCGTCCGCTGCATGTGCCGCCAGCTACTCCTTCACAAGCCACGACAAACAACATAAGCACGACTAGCAGTCGTCCAAATGTGAGTAAAGCCGTGGTTGAACCCCGTGCCAAGGCCCCGGAACAAAAGCCTTTCCTTAAGCTAAGCCAATCTGAACCGCCTCAACATTTCTATGCGCCAGAAGCTCGTAATCGGGTTCGATCAAACAAGCCTGTCATACGAGACAACACCGGTAAGCGATTCAATAATCATCAGCATTTGAACAATGTTCGCAAGAAGATGAACGAAGATCGGCCCCCACCCCTTCCTCAGAATAAGGCTTCCAATGCTGAACCACCCGAAAATCGGGAGCCAGATGCTGCTAGAGACACAGGTCCGCCACACGCGTCATGGCTTTTCTTTGACGACGAAGAGGATACACGATCGAGACAAGATATAAGTGAGCAAGCGATAGATGCACCATCTATCACATCGAACCAGCAAGAAAGTACAATGCAGGGTCGGGAATGCGCAGTAGCTGGCAATCAGGAACAATTAGACGCACCAGGCGTTACGTTACCAGACGTATCTGGTCTAGAGCACGAAGCAGGCACAAGAGCAGCAAACCCTGAGGACAAAGCCGACCCTACATTGACCACTGCAAGCCACGATGCTGTCGCCCACTCAGCTGATCTGGGTGAGGTGGATCAACCGAATGGTATCACAACAACTGCTATATCTCCACAGATTGATATCCCGGTTTCCAAGGATGTTGGAACGAAGACACGACCAAGGAGGAATAGCCTTTCTAATAGAGAGTTTTCGGCACCCGTCACGACAGACCATCGCAAGGACAGCCCTCCTCGTCCGCGCCCGCTCCAAAGCGAACCGTTGAAGGCCCTACCACCTGTCGCCAGTCGGGGACAGCTAGCCAGTGCAGAACCATCGAGGATGTTCACTTCCACCGCTCAGAATTATACTTCTCACGGCGAAATCGTTCGAGCGCACAATGGCAGGGAATGGCGAAAAGGCGATATAGTGCTTGATCTATATCTGCATCATCAAGCAGCAGGCGGAATCAAATTGCTCCATGTGCCGTGGGAATATGCGGCGCCGATTGTAGCACTCAAACAGGGCCCGCAGCTTCCGATCGGTTTTTCCCCAACCATAACTCGGTCACAGTATGAACTTCTCGCTAAAGACAGGTGGTTTTCGTACTTCGCTATTGCCGCTGTCGAGCCCTTCAACGACACACTGGATGGGGTGACGTCGCTAGCAGATTTCCTCGAAGCGAGGGATATAGCAGGCCTCTGGGAACACCCAGACAAAGATCTTATGCTTGTCTTGTATTCTTGCAAAAGCCCCTCGTGGCAAACCCTTGGTCAGAAACCCGTTCGACGTGGCGAACCTCGCCTACATATTGCTTTCCGTCGCAAATTCCAAGAGCCGGGCCCGTCAGTGGAGACATTAGCACGAATTGTGGAACGTGGCATACGCATTGAGGAGGAGTTGGAAGCACGAGGCCGTGAAGCACGAATTCGATCACAGACAAGCGAGCAACGAGATGCATCACGAAGAAGAGGACGCAGCCCCTCTCGATCACGCACAGGAACAGTCGACCCAAGAAGAGATGTAAGAAGAGCACGGAGTATTTCGCGACCGCCCTCGGAAACCGATGGAGAGCGAGATGAGCATGAGGATACGAACAGAGGGTGGACAAGCAGCCAGCCAGCCATGACTTCCTTACCGCCTGTTCGATCAGTCGCTCCACCTAAAGACACCCCTCTGTCTCCAGGTGTGCAACTCTTACGTGAGCTGCAGATAACAATGTCACCACAATATGATGGTACAGTGAGCGACGACGCTATGAATATAAGTCCCATATCGCCCCAACGCTCTGATGCACAGGCTCTTCGCTCGGACATTACTTTGACGGCGAGCAGCGCTCCACCAACAGTTACCACCAATATCCCAGATGGTACTATGAATACGACAAATACAAGATTCGTTGGTCTTGATCGCAATCTTAAAGACCTCTCGTGGTTGTCCAACTCATCTATAGTCGATAATAGCAGCGTTTTCGTGATCTTGGTACACAAATTAAGCGACTCGGGTCGTATCCAGCAACTGAAGTCCTGGTTAATGGAAGAGGGCTTGCCATCAAGCCACATTTTCGACAAATCTATCAGCGGGCAATGGGCCGAGTTCTGCCGGCAAATCGCAAATAGCGTATGCGTGATGCTTTTCGACAAGCGCTATCCTGTAATCAACCTTGATGGCCTTGCAAAGTGGTTAGAAAGAGACAATCTGCTATGTTGGGAAGTTGATTACCTGGCCGTGGGGGATGTGCCGTTCCAGACGACGAGGCTTTTTCCGCGCGGAATAGCAATGGCGATTCCTGAAGGGTGCTTCATCCATGAGCCGAGTGCTACCCTCTCTGTGCTAAAGTGGTTCAAGGCGAAGGTTTCCAAACCATGTCCGTCCTCGAAGTTAATGATACCACCCACTATCAGCTTCGTCTTACAGGAGCAAGCTATTCTCGCGAGGAAAGAGAGTAACAAGAACCAATATCTGGATATTGCCAAGCTCCTGCTCGAGACGAACGAGATAAACGATTCTAAATATGACGCAAGTGATAGTGGGCTCGACGAAGAACATGGCTTGGAGTTCTCAGTTCTGCAACCTACGTGGACCGAAGTGTACAAGGACATACCACAGACCGACGAAAGGCTGTCTGCAATTGAAGCAAAAGAAAGAGACATAAATAAAGATGACAGGCTATTGCAATACTTTGGCGCATGGGCAGCGCGACATCTGAAAGATCATCGCCGCTTCATCACATTCACAATCAACGACGAGATGGGCCAAAAGCCCAAGGATGTCGAGCACGTTCGCCTGCAGTTGATCAAAGGCTTCGCCGACCACAGGCTCGGCAAAGCAAAGGCCAGCTCGAGTCGGGCGAAGGAGAAGGACGAACCTCGAAACCAGAGTAGAGCTCGGTCGAAGAGTAGAGTTGGTTCTGCGTCGACCATGTCCACGCCACGGACATGAAATGCAGCATAGCGGGGTTCATACGAGACGATTTTTGGTTTTACAGTGAGCATGCGATGCATTTGCGAGATGTGCCTTGTGTAAGGGGAGGATATACGTCGTGGAAAAGATTTTGTGGATCTCTCTTTATTCAGGCAAGCGACGTGGAGTTTTAAGTCATGGCCTCATGACTATGCATTACAGAAACACGGCTTGTGCCGTTTGTACAACGCTGGGTATCATGTTCACCCTCGCTCATGCTGACGCGGGATAGTAGTCATTGTGCCGTTCTTGTTGCAACGGCAATCTCTCCCTGCCCAGCGTCAGCCTGCCTGCCCCTATCACCTTCAAAAGTGGGTGTTGGCTCGTGCATCTGTGTATCGTGTCCATTCTCTTCTTGACCTTCCAAAACATATCCAACCGTTCGACCCACCAAACTGCGATAGTAATCGCCCAATACCTCGGGCACAGGGACAATACGCCACTGCACGCGTACCAGAAACTCCAGCTCCAACAACGCCAACTCCTTGACGCTCACGCCTCCCACCTTTGCGTACGTCTTGTTCGTCCAGAAACTGTCGCTGAGGCCTTTGCTGGCTACCGTTGCTGCTGTTATGAGGTATCGGTGCACGGTGAGTGAGCTAATTGTGAAGGCGGGGTACAACGCGCAGAGTTTATCTATGTAATAGACCATGCTCAGCAGGATTGGAGGAGGGAGCGTGGCGTGGGTCGTCAGCCGACTGAGATAGTCATGTACGCTTATACCTGGTGGGGCACGGCTGTGGAATCGGGTGAGGTTCTGGGTACTCAGAGTGAGGGAGTCGTTGTAGCGAATCAATTCCATCAGCATGCCGCTGATGAGAAGAACAAGATCTTTGACGTTGGCAGTCCAGTAGTCGGCCGGCATGACCTTGACATCGGGATCTTGGGGCCGCATCTTCTTGGAGGAAGAGGGGGTGCTGTTTGGGTCGATAGGGGTGGATGTGCCCGAGGCATTATGTAGCAATGTTTCTGGACGTGCGTCTGCAACGGAGTGGTTGCGCTTTGTGCTCGAGGAGGATGTGGCTGAGGTTGCTTCTCTATCTGCTTTCCCAGGGTCCTTTATGTTGGTTGGCGTGACTATTGCCGTCGCGGCTGCTGTACTTGTGCCCATTGGGCCTGCCGCCATTGCAGCATCGACGACGGGATCTTGGGGGTCGGCTGTTGTAGGTGAGGTAGAAGAGGCAGAGGAAGGTGTCGAGCCGATGCTTGTTGAGCTGGCGGTAGTAAGCGGCAGGGATGTTTGTACTTGCGACCGAGTGGTTCCGGTCGTTTCGTGAATTTGCAAGCGCGAGATGTGTGAGGCCGGTGTAGTCGTGGCTGTACTGGTCTGCGGGATATGTGATGTATCAGAAAATGAAGGCGAGGTCCAATCTTTCTCTTGTCTTGCGGGAGGAGAATATTGAGTTTGCGCGTCGACCATCGGTGGCCGCCGAGGTGGTGCTTGCTGTTCCTGACTAGGACTAAGGTGGGTCGGGGAAGTTTGAGTACCTGTCGAGCGGACGGAAATGGAGTGTGACTGAAGGATACGCCTTTCTGTCGGTGAACATTGAGACGGAAATGCACTTGGCTGAGTGGGCGTGTTGGTAGATGTGGAGGCAGGATGTCGAGGGTCAGAATACACGTGGGTGGAATGAGGCCGAACAATTGGTGAGGCTGCTTTTGTGCTTCTTCGGCGGGATCGAGGACTCAGGAACCCAGTCGACTCGTTCTGCGACGAGGCAGTCAATCGAGGCGATGGTGACGCTGTGAGCATGATGAGAAGGATTTAGCCGCCAAGATCATCGCAGCTGCGGAAAAGGCGCTCTGGTAATCGACAGAGTATAATGGTCAGGTAGAACTGGTTCGGCAACCGCTTGGTCGGGACTGTGCACCCCTCTCGTAGTATGCATCCAACCCACGAACCATGGCAAAAGGCACCCAACACGGCGAAGAGCAAAAGAATCACGTGTGGCACGCTGAGAACAATGAAAGAAGGAGCATTTCAGATCTGTCCCATTTGTCTCACTTGAAGTTATCTGCGCCTTCCATTTCTGCTTCCAGACGCCAGGCCGATGTGCACTGGGCCTTTGAACGGCAAGGCCGCTCGAGCCACTCTAACGCAGGCGGGATGACGTCTGACGCTTGACTGGACGAACAGATCTGGAAGCTGTTGTGAGTGCGCAGTTGCGACTCAGTAACTTAAGTCAGTAATTCGACCTGCACCGGTGTGCTCCTCACTTCAGATTCCCGAACCGCATTTGTGATGCCTGTGCATGTTTCAGAGTTGGGAATGTCCAGTGACTGGGAAGGACAAACGTAGCTGTTGCCATTGACTTGGTACACGGCAACACCACTACTTGCTGGACATCCAGAGTTTAATTGCGTGCAGAGTCATTCCCACGTGCGGCGCATGGTCTTTCAACACCGTGTTTCCCTGACTGCCTCAGTATACAACTAACAATGAATCAACCTTCGGTGCGCGACACTCTCGACCGCCTGCGTGAAGAGCCCGATGCGACGCTACGAACGATCAAACACAGCTTGACTGGCCACGAATTGAGGAAGATCCAATACATTGAAGCAGGTCTGCTACCCCGGCTCGATGAATATCTGCATAGTAGTAGAGTCCGGCCAGCCAGCGAGTCAAATGATACGGACGCTGCCGTATGGACGAATGCGGCCAGTGTCATCTCAGTCTTAGCCAACACTGGACCAGCCTTCACGCAGCCTATTGTCGAAACGAGCCTGTTAGACGCCCTGCTCAGTCGCTTTCGAGCCTCGTCCACTGGCAGCAAATCTACATTGGCCATTTTGAACTGCCTTAACAACGTGGCGGACAATCTGCCCCTCTCGCTAGAACTCGGGCCAGGAAGAGCGTGGAAACCATATCAGTCGTTCTTAAATCTGCTCTACCAGAAGGACAATGTGGTCCAACTCGTACGTGTTATGGATGGACACACGCACAGCTTCTCCAGACAAGCGAGCACAGCATCAATGAATCTTATTTGCAAGACCTGCATTGACGAGAAGCATCGGGCTATGCTAATTGATTCTGGACTGTTGGCCGCGCTGGAAGGCCAATTGTTCTTGATCAGTGAAGAGATATCTGGTTCGCATCTCTTCAAGAGCACATCCGGTTCCGCGACCTGGCCAAGTCACGATCACATCAGTCTGGTCCTACACTGCATCTGCCTGATCACTGAAATGTCTAAAGTCCAAGCTGAACGCTTTGTCCAGTGTGAAGGAGCCCGGCGTCTCTCTGTGTCCGACGTCACGCTGCCTCGGGTGCCTGATCCTGCCACTGTGCACGCTGCCAGAAAGTCGGATTTTCCACCATTGGGATCTTCTGGTCTGGCTGCCAAGAGGAGGACGTCCCCAATGCGGCATGATTCTGGCGCTATGGTCATCGAAGACAGCGATGAAGAGAACCACGTGGAATTGTTGATTATGCCCTGGTTGCTAACTCTCGCAAGACAGAGTCGGGGAGCTTGCCGTGTCATTGCTGCAAGATTGTTGAGCATCCTGAAGTCTCACGGTCTCATGCACCCAGTACGTGCAAGGTCTATGGCACTGCTGCTTGTTCCTACTCTAGTGGGGATGATCGAGCCAAGGAAGCTGCAGGAGTCATCATCCGGGTGCATGCCGTATGCTGCTTTGGTTCCTTCCACCATCGCCATGTTGGTCCGAGATAATGAGCACCTGCAAGATGCGGCTGTTGATGCCAAGGCAATCCCACGATTAGCAGCGGCACTCAAGATCAACTTTGAAGCCACTCAAGAGTCTATGGCAGGGCTATGGTGGCCACACAAATTGGATCACAAGCTCACAGAAGGCATGCCTGCCTGTCGCCTCGGACCTGGCGGTCCATCGAAGCAATTTCGTCTCGACATGCAAATGCGGGAAGGTCTCCTGCAGGCATTGGCGTCATTGGCGCCTACCAAGGATGCCTATCGTAAAGAAATTTGCGAGCAGGGGGCCTTGGTGCAGATAATTCAAGCCCTCGAACCGTTCACCAGCTCAATCACGGATGGTGTACATGGCGATACTCTGGTTATCCACGGAAATTCTGCGCAGACATTAGTGGCTGCTTGTGCGACGGTGAGAGCTCTCACTCGGTCCGCCACAGCTCTTCGCACCAAATTGGTGGATGCCGACGTGGCGAGGTCGGTTCTGCGACTCTTGCATACAGCAGAGCCAGAAGTGCGGATCGCAGCGACTATGGTCATGGCAAACCTCGCTCATGACTTCAGTCCTATGAAGCCAAGCATCGCCGAGTACACTGTGATCAGGAAGTTGTGCGAACAAGCACATTCGGCTAATGCTCGACTGAGACATGAATCGCTGTTTGCGCTGAAAGCACTCGTAAACAATTCAACCAACAAATTGAAAAGACAGGTAGTGGAAGAGCTTGGGCCGAATTGGATCAAGCATATGATCGCAACGGATCCACACGATGTCCCTGCCGGTGAAGTGATTGGACTAGTACCCAGAGACTACAGGAAAGGTTCGATGGTTCGGATCTCCGACGATGCTCGAATGGAAGATGTGGATAGCGCCTCAGATTTCGATGCACAGGACCAAGAGTACACCCAGCATACGCTCCAACAGGACCTGGACATCCAAGCCGAGCTTCTCGCTTTTCTGCGGAATCTGACGACGGGCGAACAGCCCAGTGATATAATCAATTACTTACTCGAGCATATTGGGGTTGAGGATTTCATCCAGATTCTGCTGGATAGACTGCAAACACTCAAGAGATGCAGTATGGCTCGCAAGCTAAATACCGCGTCCTCTCCACCACCTGAAATTGTTGAGCACAGCCTCTATATCCTTGCTCACATGTGTGCGGCAGACCACAAATACAGATCAGCTATCTGCTTTAACACAACCCTGATGAAGCAAGTAGCGGCACTGCTGCATTCTAGCCAATCCATCCCGATAATCAGCTGTGCTGCTTGTTGGTTGATCATCAACCTAGTCTACCCAACACAGACTGATGGCTTTGACGGAACAGCGGCGAGAGCAAGAGAGCTTCAGAAGCTAGGAATTGTGTCACAAATGCGCAGGATGGAGAGCAATGGCCAGACGCCAGAGGTTGTTGAGAGAGTCAAGACTGCGTTGGATTGCTTTGGTAGACTTCTTGACAGAAGCTGAGCGTTGTAGCTTCACCTCGTGATCATTGGAGAGACGCCATCTATAGCATGCAGCTTCAGCAAGAGAAGAATCACATTTCGGACGGCTTCGCACAGGCTGCGAATATACTGGTTCTGCTTCAACAATCCTTTTGCATAAACGTACCACACTCGTTCTACACGAATCGCGCTCTAGTTCGTTTGCTTTTGGCATGACTCGTTACACTCGACACACGTCATTGTTTACACCTACGCAATCAGCACATCGGCGACCAGTACTCAGTCACAATCACCTGTTTCGAGCCATTGCCTCCCTTCGCACGTCCGACAATTTCTCGCAACTTACACGAATCTCCAGCAAGTCAACATGGCACCCTCCAAACGAGCCTATCCACGCACAACTCTGCGTAAGATCCTCAAAGCACACACCAACAAGAACGTGTCCCGCCATACTGACACGCTGGTCTACCTCGATTACATTCTCTTCATGCAAAAGCTGATGGCCAACGCGACAAGAAAGGCAAAAGAGAGTGGCGAGCACAGGGTACAAGCAAAAGATATTCGAAAGGTCACCATGAGCACGTTGCGACAGTTCAAAGGATGACAATCGCACACGATGCGACAGCACGTGTGACAGAGAGTTGTTGGGCATTAGCAGGAAAGAACGTGAAAGCACACTTCAGAACAAGCTCAAGTCGTGCGGCGCAAAATTGGCTTTCCTACCGCCACCGAAAGAGTGATACGAATGCCGAGCATGCGCCAATGAAGCAGACTCGTAAGCTTGAACGCGTCCAGTAGCAACCCAACCGATACCTTCATGATCGACCCTGCGGCAGATTCTGAAATGAAAGACGGCACGACATTAAGGCGTCGACGCCATGTACCGAAGGCTGAGGGACAGATGTTGGCAGTAACGACTGGATTCAGCCTGCAGTAAAAAAATGGAGAGGCGTTGATAGCTTGCAGGTTCGACTTGCGAAAGAGACAGCCCGCTGCCATGCACTATGGACTACGATGTGGTTGTGTTGCACTTCTGTCACCAGCGTGTTCAGCATGAGTTACGTCCGTTGGCGGAGACACAATAGCAACAGAGTTCTACGTTTCTGCTGTGGTGAAACAGGGAAGGTTGAAGAGTCCTTGGTGCTGCTCTTGAGAAGGCCGATGACAGCCTGTCAAGGAGTGAATGCCGGCCGGCAGGAGCGAGACATATATGCAGCTCGGGTGGAGACCTGGCCGGTGAGATAGAAAGCCGATGACATGCTCGTATGAATGACTATAATGTTTGTCCCTCGGTATATCCTTAGCAGTCTTCCTTGTTGTGCTTTCGTGCTATAGTAGGCCCTGCTAGATCAAGGATCCCTGACTTTATTAAGCAGCTTGTTAAAGGCGTATAGGAAGGGATACGAGCCTACGAGCCTTAGTCTTAATGTTAAAATCAAAGAGACTATTTAGAACTACCTGACTTTTAAGTCGTTAAGTAAGAAATCTAAGAAGATGATAGTACCTTAGATTTAATATTTTAGTAGCACCTAAATATTAGTTTTATAATATATATACTAAATTTCTAAATATATACTCTAAGAGTTAAAGTTTAGTAGTATTCTAAACGATCTATTTTACTATAATAGTAAGACTAAGCATACGTACGAACGCTATTTAAGCTTGCTATTTAGAACTGTTCAATGGTAGAAGCGATAGTAGGCGTATATTCGTAGAATAACTTATTTTCTCTATCTAGAAGCTATATCTTCTCTATCTATATACCTATAGCGGGTACAGTAAATAGGGGAGATTAGTTAGCCTCTTAATCTTAGAGAGATTAGTAATCTCGCTTATAAAGGTCAAACTTCTATAACCGAGATTACTACCTTCCTATAGCCGAGGTGTTTAGCTATAGTGGTTATAGCCTATTCTTACCTATATTTAACAAGAACTAAGACGAGCGAATATCTTAATTATATAGAGGTATCTATATAGTATAGTAAACTGCTTATATTAAGATACAAGTCTTATATTAATAGTCTTAAATTATAAATTAAAATTATATAATATTTATATAAGGACGTATAGGAAAGCGTTATACCTATAAACTATAAAGATATAAATTATCTTTAGTTAAAAGAAAGAAAGGTATTATAATACGTATAAGAAGTGATTTATCTTCTATTATATATAATATATAAACTCTTTTCTATAGACTTCGTTTAAAATATAGTCTTCGTAGAGAGAGCCTTATAACTTAACTTAGAAGTAGTACTATAGCTTAGGCTTATAGAAATATAAAAACTAAGCTTAGTAGTATATTTTAATTTTAAAAGCGATATATAATATAATTCTAAATTATATTATTATAGTATTTAAGCTTACTTTATAAAGTTAATATAGTTAGTAGAAGGGTATTCGTAATAGCGTATAATTAGTATATAATACCTACTTAGTTATACTCGTAGTTAAAGACTACGCGCTTACTATTTTAATAGTATTTAAAATTACTTTATAGAGTTAGTACGGTTAGTAAGAGAGATATTAATATTAAATATTATCTTAGTTAGTTATCGTTAAAGTTAAAGATTATATATCTACTATAAGTATACAAGGCCGCTACTCGGCTAACGTTTCTCTACTGCTTTATTAGCGAAGATTTACGAATTAACTTAGAATTTTCGGCTTATTTCTAAATCGACTTCGGCCTTTTTAAGGTTCTTTTAAATTAACGCTAATAAAGTTTAAAATTTTACTAGATTTTAGATACCGTTTAAACTTAAAAGAATTTTTTTAAAACTTAAATTTTAATGTCAAGTAGTAAACTTAAATTATAAAATCTTTATTATTATTATTACTACTATTTATTTATCTACTTTTTATTATATATTTAAACTTATATAAATATAAATATATATATAACGCCGATTTTTAAAGTAGTAATATACTAATAGTAATACTAATAGTAGAAGTCTTAGGAAATTTTCCTTTAAAAAAGTTTTTAAAGGTTTATTTAGCCTTCTTTCTAAGATTTAACGTAGCTTTAATTAATAAGGAAACTAGACTTTAATAAGAAGCTTATTCGAGCTAGAGAGTCTTATTAAGCTCGTATTAATCTCGTTAATTTAAGCGTACTTTCTTACTACTATTACTCGACTAACCTTTTTATATTAACCTTTATATTTTATACTATACCCTTAAATTTTACGATAGTATTAACTAGAAAACTATACGAATAGAAATAAAGTATAATTATTATTAGCGGTTAAAAAATATAGAAAGTGAAAGGTAGCGGTAGGCGTAGGCCTCCCGGTAAGAGCCTACTAGGGTGGGCTCGAGGTTAGGAAACCCACTCCACCTAGGTAAGGAGGGTTAGGCTCAGCTACCTCCGGCCTATCCCTCCGTCTCACCAGGTACGGGCCTATAGGCTCCCGCCACGGCGCCTACCCTTGCTAAGCTCGATTAAGCTAACTAAAAGAGGTAGGTATCTAACTAAATTTAGCTAGAATTGTTATAAAGATTCTTACAATTCTAGGCCTATTTTCCGTAATAGGATTACGATAATTTATAAAAATTCTTTATCATTAGTTTATAACTAATAATAAAGGGTAAAATACGGAAAATCTCGAGAAATCTACTGTATTATCGTTACGGGTTAGGTAGGTAACCCGACTAAGGTAGGTAGCCTATACGCTCCTACCAGGTGGGCTCGAGGTTAAGGAACCCTCTTTACCTAGGTAGGGAGGGTTGGGCTTAGCTACCTTCGGCCTATCCCACTTTGGTGGGTGGGTTAGGTTGTAGGAGTGGGTTTGTAGGCTTCTAACGGGAGGCCTAGGTAGGCGTATATTCGTAGTATAACTTAAATTCTTTATTTAAATATAATACTATTACCCTTAATATACTTATAAGAGATATAGTTAATACGTAAAATTTGTATCTAGAAAATAGTAGCTATAGAGGCTAGTTAGCTTATAATTAAGTAGCTTAGTAGGCTCTACTCTGCTATATAGTAAAATATCGTAACTATATAGTCTAAAGTAGTTATTGTAAGACCTAATAGAAAAGCGTAATAACTATAAAATATAAAGATAAAAACTATCGCTACTTAAAAGCAAGTAAGATTTTATAAGATATATAAGAAAGAATCTATTATCTATTATATATAATAAATAAGCGTTTTCTTTTTAATAATATATAAACTCGTTCTATATAAGCAATACTTATAGTATAGCTTTCGTAGAGGTAGCTTTATAGCTACCTTATTAGATAATATAAGTTAAGAATCTAGCTAAATAGAAAGGTCAAGTACTATTTTGCTAAATAGTTATATGTTTGTTAATTAAGTTATTAGGTAATACGTAATGCCTTCCTCTAAAAAATACGATTCGTATAAGCTGCTTATTATATATATAGTACCTTATTTACGGCTGCGATCGTAATATATATTTACTATAGGTAAAGGTATTAATTAGTTTCCTAAATTTATAGATTTATATTCTAGAAGTAAACGAGAAATTTAATATCTAGACCGGTCGTCCTACCCAGCACGTCTCGGTGCAGAGGTGTGGATTGCTTGCAGGGGCTGACCTCTCCCGGGCTGGGGAACACGAGGTGGGTGACCGGTCCCCAGCTGGCGGCCTCTACGGGCGTGG